>Ga0308160_10000073_pt1 | contig 297402 bp, 257 predicted proteins | sample PhyFR1_FD_201036 | JGI IMG/M metagenome (GOLD analysis project Ga0308160, IMG submission 201036) | Phyllosphere microbial communities from UC Gill Tract Community Farm, Albany, California, United States - DLSLF.R1 | ecosystem: Host-associated > Plants > Phyllosphere > Unclassified | place... | reverse complement strand
ATTCGTAATCTTTTACCGGACCAAAAATACGCTCACAGAACAAACCATCACGCTCAGGTTTGTAAGTACGGTAGTTAATGGTTTCTGGTTTCAACACCTCACCGCTTGAGCGTTCCAAAATAATTTCTGGAGACGATAAGCTAATCGTGATTGATGTGAAATTGCTTTTTAATTTATTATCCTTTTTGTAAGACATATCTTTTTGTTTTTAGTAGCAAGTACTTAGTATCAAGTATCGAGATTGAATTAACCTTCTTGATACTCGATACTTTATACTTAATACTTAGTCTAACGTAATATCTAAACCTAATCCGCGTAACTCATGTACCAATACGTTGAACGATTCTGGTACACCTGGTGTTGGCAGGTTCTCACCTTTAACAATGGCTTCGTAAGTTTTCGCTCTTCCGATTACATCATCCGATTTAACGGTTAAGATCTCCTGAAGAATATTAGCTGCACCGAATGCCTCTAATGCCCAAACCTCCATCTCACCAAAACGCTGACCACCGAACTGGGCTTTACCACCCAATGGTTGTTGTGTAATTAATGAGTATGGTCCGATTGAACGGGCGTGCATCTTATCATCAACCATGTGACCTAATTTCAACATGTAGATAATACCTACAGTTGTAGTCTGATCAAAACGCTCACCTGTTAAACCATTGTATAAGTAGGTTTTTCCTGAAGCAGGAACCCCTGCTTTAGCGATCCATTCTTCCACCTCATCGTGCGTAGCGCCATCAAAAATCGGAGTTGCAAATTTAACACCCAATTCTTTACCGGCCCATGCCAATACGGTTTCGTAGATCTGACCAAGGTTCATACGTGAAGGTACACCCAGTGGGTTCAACACGATATCAACCGGAGTACCATCAGCTAAGAAAGGCATATCTTCATCACGTACAATACGTGCAACAATACCTTTGTTACCGTGGCGACCCGCCATTTTATCACCTACTTTTAATTTACGTTTTTTAGCTACATAAACTTTTGCCATCTGTACGATTCCTGAAGGAAGCTCATCACCTACACTGATCGCGAATTTATCGCGTTTGTAAGCACCAAGTTCTTCGTTAACACGGATACCGTAGTTGTGAAGCAACATTTTAATCATCTCGTTTTTATCATCATCAGTAGTCCATTTGTTAGGGCTAATGTGATTATAATCAAGCTCAGCTAAAATTTTCTGAGTAAATTTAGCGCCTTTAGCAACCAATAATTCTTTGTAAATGTTAAATACACCCTGAGATGTTTTTCCATTTACGATAGTGAATAATTTGTCAACTAATTCTGCTTTTAATTTCTCAGTGATATTGTTATATCCTTTGTCTAATTTCTCAATTGCCGATTTTTCCTCAGCTTTTGTAGTTTTCTTAGCACGGCTGAATAATTTGGTATCAATTACCACACCTTGGATTGAAGGAGGAGTTTTTAAAGACGCATCTTTAACATCACCTGCTTTATCACCAAAAATTGCACGCAGTAATTTCTCTTCCGGTGAAGGATCTGATTCTCCTTTTGGCGTAATCTTACCAATTAAAATATCACCTTCTTTTACATCAGCACCGATACGGATAATACCGTTTTCATCAAGGTCTTTAGTAGCCTCTTCAGAAACGTTCGGGATATCTGGTGTTAATTCCTCTTCTCCACGTTTAGTATCACGTACTTCTAATTCAAACTCTTCAATATGCAATGAAGTGAAAACGTCATCACGAACAATACGCTCGTTGATTACAATCGCATCCTCAAAGTTGAAACCTTGCCAAGGCATGAATGCCACTTTCAAGTTTCTACCCAATGCTAATTCACCATTCTCAGTTGCATAACCTTCGCAAAGTACTTGTCCTTTAGTAACTTTCTGACCTTTCTTAACGATTGGTTTTAAGTTGATACAAGTATTCTGGTTGGTTTTTTTGAATTTAATTAAACGGTAAGTTTTGCTATCACCTTCAAATGAAACTAAACGATCATCTTCGTTACGCTCATATTTAATGGTGATTTCGTTAGCATCAACATACTCTACAACACCGTCACCTTCTGCGTTGATCAAAGTTCTTGAATCACGAGCAACGCGACCTTCTAAGCCTGTACCTACAATTGGTGCTTCAGGACGTAACAATGGTACGGCCTGGCGTTGCATGTTCGATCCCATCAAAGCCCTGTTCGCATCATCATGTTCTAAGAACGGGATCAACGAAGCAGCGATTGAAGTAATCTGGTTAGGCGCAACGTCCATTAAGTCTAATTTCTCAGGCTCAATAATCGGGAAGTCACCCTCATAACGCGCTTTAACACGTGGTGTGGTAAAGTTACCTTTATCATCATACTCTGCATTGGCCTGAGCGATGGTTTTACCATCTTCATCCTCAGCAGATAAATAAATAACGTCTGAATCTACAACTACTTTACCATCTTCAACACGTTTGTATGGTGTTTCGATGAAACCTAAATTATTGATTTTTGCATGCACACAAAGTGATGAAATCAAACCAATGTTTGGTCCCTCTGGAGTTTCAATAGTACATAAACGACCATAGTGCGTATAGTGAACGTCACGTACCTCGAAACCGGCACGCTCACGTGATAAACCACCTGGGCCTAAAGCCGATAAACGGCGTTTGTGTGTGATCTCTGCCAATGGATTCGTTTGATCCATGAACTGAGATAACTGGTTAGTACCAAAGAACGAGTTGATAACCGATGATAACGTACGGGCGTTAATCAAATCAGTTGGTGTAAACACCTCGTTATCACGAATATTCATACGCTCACGGATTGTTCTGGCCATACGGGCTAAACCAACACCAAATTGTGCGTACAATTGCTCACCTACCGTACGTACACGACGGTTAGATAAGTGATCGATATCATCTACCTCTTCTTTTGAGTTGATCAATTTGATCAGGTATTTAACAATTGCAATAATATCTGCTTTTGTTAATACTTTAACCTCATCAGGGGTATTCATTTTTAATTTACGGTTGATGCGGTAACGACCAACATCTCCTAAATCGTAACGTTTATCCGAAAAGAATAAACGATCAATGATACCACGGGCTGTTTCCTCATCAGGTGGTTCTGCGTTACGCAAAGCACGATAGATGTTTTCTACAGCTTCTTTTTCTGAGTTTGATGTATCTTTCTGTAATGTATTATATATAATGGTATAATCAGCCTGACTTGCGCCATCTTCTTTAGACAAGATGATGCTTTTTACGCCAGCTTCGATAACCATATCAATGTGTTCGTCTTCTAAAACGGTTTCTCTTTCAAGAATCACTTCATTACGGTCGATAGAAACTACCTCACCTGTATCTTCATCTACAAAATCTTCAACCCATTTTTTCAATACCCTTGCTGCCAGTTTACGACCGATGTATTTCTTCAAACCAGATTTACTAACTTTTACTTCGTCAGCAAGATCAAAAAGTTCTAAGATATCTTTATCAGAATCGTAACCGATAGCACGTAATAAAGTGGTAACCGGGAATTTTTTCTTACGATCGATATAAGCATACATCACGTTATTAACGTCTGTAGCGAACTCGATCCATGAACCTTTGAAAGGAATTACACGGGCAGAATACAATTTGGTTCCATTTGTGTGACGGCTTTGACCGAAGAACACTCCTGGAGAACGGTGTAATTGCGAAACGATAACACGTTCTGCACCGTTGATAACAAACGTACCTTTTGGTGTCATATACGGGATTGTACCTAAGTACACATCCTGGATAATGGTTTCAAAATCTTCATGTTCTACATCATTACAAGAAAGCTTCAGCTTTGCTTTTAATGGAACATTGTAGGTTAATCCACGCTCAATACACTCATGTATATCGTAACGTGGCGGATCAACAAAATAATCAAGAAACTCCAATACGAAGATATTTCTTGAATCTGTTATTGGAAAGTTTTCAGCAAACACTTTAAACAAACCTTCGCTAGAGCGATCGTCTGATGTGGTATCTATCTGGAAAAATTCTCTGAATGATTGCAATTGCACATCCAGAAAATCCGGATAGTCTATAATGTGCTTACTAGTTGCAAAATTTACTCTTTGTTCGACTGTCTTTGCCAATGGACTAAAAGATTTTAGTTTAAGAATAAACTATTTGTTTGGTTTCAGTTTCAAGCATTCTCATTAACCAAACAAAATGAGATGTTTATAAACAGGTAAAGACACCGACATTTTCAGTCGGTGTCTAATACATTTTTAGCTTAGCTAAGTTAAGTGATTACTTAATCTCAACTACTGCTCCAGCTTCTTCTAATTGTTTTTTAAGAGCTTCTGCTTCGTCTTTAGTAACACCAGCTTTTAATTCTTTTGGTGCTCCGTCAACTAAGTCTTTTGCTTCTTTCAAACCAAGGCCAGTTAAGTCTTTAACAAGTTTTACAACTGCTAATTTAGCGCCCCCAGCTTCTTTTAAGATAACATCAAATGATGTTTTTTCTGCAGCAGCAGCAGGTGCATCACCACCAGCAGCAGGACCAGCAACTACAGCAGCAGCTGCAGGCTCGATACCATACTCGTCTTTTAAGATTTGAGCTAATTCGTTAACTTCTTTAACTGTTAAGTTTACTAATTGCTCAGCAAACGATTTTAAATCTGCCATTTTATTAAGATTTTAAAAATTTACGTAAAAATAATTTTGTTTAATTGCGAACTTAAGGTGTTCGTTAACCTTCTCTTTCTTGTAGAGTTTTAACAATTCCTGCAATTTTGCCTCCGCTTGATTTAAGCGCAGATATAACATTCTTAGCTGGTGATTGTAATAATCCAATGATATCGCCAATAAGCTCTTCTCTCGATTTTAAGCTTACCAAGTTATTCAATTGGTCATCGCCAACGTATACTGATGAATCTATATATGCTGCTTTAAGCACTGGTTTATCAGATGTTCTTCTCAAAGTTTTAATCAACTTCGCCGGAGCGTTTGCTGTTTTTGAGAATAATAATGATGATGAACCTTTAAGGGCTTCGTATATCTCAGAAGCATCGCCATCTAAACCTTCAATCGCTTTGCGGATTAAAGAGTTTTTAGCAACTTTCATGATGATATCACCTTCGAAACATTTGCGGCGGATGTTGTTAATCTGCTCAACAGAAAGGCTAGATGTATCAGCAATATAGAAATTGCCATACTCTTGCATTTGTCCTTGTAGTTCTAAAACTACTTCGTTTTTTTCTTCTCTGTTCATGATTAAATCCCCGCTACTGATTTTGTTTCAATTGCAATTCCAGGACTCATTGTAGAAGACACGTGAATGCTTTTAAAATAAGTTCCTTTAGCAGCAGATGGTTTTAATTTTGAAATTACCTGAATGATTTCAAGTGCATTCTCATAAATTTTATCTGCTGGGAATGATACTTTCCCTATTGAAGCGTGTATAATACCGCTTTTGTCTACTTTAAAATCAATCTTACCTGCTTTAACCTCTGTTACAGCTTTACCAACTTCGTTAGTTACTGTACCAGATTTTGGATTTGGCATTAAGTTCCTTGGACCTAAAACGCGGCCTAATTTACCTACTTTTGCCATACAAGCTGGTGTTGTGATAATAATGTCTACATCGGTCCAACCACCTTCAATTTTAGCCACATATTCGTCTAAACCTACGAAGTCTGCGCCAGCTGCTTTCGCTTCTTCTTCCTTATCAGGAGTTACTAGAGCTAAAACACGTACAGTTTTACCTGTACCGTGTGGTAAAGTAGCAATACCACGTACCATTTGATTCGCTTTACGCGGATCTACACCTAAAGATACATCAATATCAACTGATGCATCGAATTTAGTGGTAGTGATTTCTTTTACCAAAGCAGCAGCAGCCTGTAAAGTATAAGCTTTACCAGCTTCTATTTTAGCGTGTGCCTTTTTTTGATTTTTAGTTAATTTCGCCACTGTTGTAAACTGTTTTTTAATTAATTGTTCCAGGGTGCGTCACCAGAAACGGTGATTCCCATACTGCGTGCTGTACCAGCAACCATACTCATTGCAGATTCGATTGTAAATGCATTTAAATCAGGCATTTTATCTTCAGCAATAACTTTAATCTGGTCCCAGGTCACCGATCCAACTTTTTTACGGTTAGGCTCAGCAGAACCACTCTGTAATTTAGTAGCATCTTTTAACTGGATAGCTACAGGAGGGGTTTTGATGATGAAATCGAATGACTTATCAGCATAAACAGTAATTACAACTGGCAATACTTTACCTGCTTTATCTTGGGTACGAGCGTTGTACTGTTTGCAAAACTCCATAATATTCACCCCTTTAGCACCTAATGCAGGCCCTACTGGTGGCGATGGATTTGCCGCTCCGCCTTTGATCTGTAATTTGATCATTGCACTGACTTCTTTTGCCATTTTGTGTTTTTTGTTTATTTAAAACTCAATGTTAAATATTGGAAGCATGTAACATTTAAATTCCTTTATGTTCCTATAAAACTAAAAGGACTGCAAAGATATGGATAATCTTGCAGATGCACAATAGATGGAGAGAAATATATTTAATAATATTTGAAGGGTTAAAAATAAATTTGACCAATTAGCCGCTAAAGACTCACTAGCCATTAAAAGAACTAAATCTATTTTTTATTTAAAATGTTTAAAATTTGCTTCAAGTCCTCCTTTATTTTATTGTAGGATAACAATGTTGATGTTCTGGGTTTCCCGATACTTTTTATAACGCTGGTACCATACAGATAATAACGTATTTCATTCGTATTTTTTACCTTAGAATCTTTTAGGTAAATGGGCCTATCGTAAAACATTTCCTTTCTGAATACAAAGAATAACCCTTTGTTATTAAGATAGTAATCCACCTCAGTTCTTCCTGTTTCACCATAAAAAACACATTGCACCTTCTTTATGATACTTTTATCATAATAGCCGACTACCTCTCCACCTTCTGCCGACATATCGGCCGCATCCTTAGCTTTCTTTTTATAATGCCTTAACTGTTTATTGATCACCGAAAAGTCTGATTGTATTTTCTTGATCACAGCTGGAGTATCAATCGATATTTTTATTGAATGATGATGAGCACCAAAACCACTAATACCGTAACAAAACGTACAAATCAAAAATACAGGAAACCCTTTCATATCTGTTATGGTTTTAAATGCTAACCATCAAAGATAACCTGAAATCGTAAAAAGAATCTATGCAAAACAAAAAGGCCTCAGAAAATAAATCCCAAGGCCTTTCAAATATTTCAAAATATTTTTTTTATTCTTTTTCTACTTGCATGTAGTTAAGTTCAAGCGGCGTTTTACGTCCAAAAATCTTAACCATTACTTTCAGTTTTTTCTTCTCTTCGTTTACCTCTTCGATAATACCTGAGAAACCATTGAAAGGTCCGTCCATTACTTTAATGCCTTCGCCAACATAGTAAGGTACATTCATCGTTTCTCCTTGCTCACTCATTTCATCAACCACACCTAAAATACGGTTAACTTCTGCCTGGCGCATTGGGATTGGATTACCGGCTTTATCACCCAGGAAACCAATAACACTATTAATTCCCTTAATGATGTGTTCTAATTCTCCATCTAATGTAGCTTCGATTAAAACATAACCGGGATAAAAGTTACGCTCTTTGGCAATTTTTTTACCATCTTTCATTTGGTAATATTTTTCCATTGGTATTAAAACCTGAGGAACCAAATGAGAGAAACCTAAACGGCTGATCTCAGCATCAATGTACTGTTTTACTTTCTTTTCCTTACCGCTAACAGCCCTTACAACGTACCACTTTAGATCGCTCATTAGTAAATATTAATTAGAAAGTGATTTATAAAAAGTATCTAACACAAATGTTGATCCTTTATCCATTGCAAAAATAACCAATGCAATAATTAAAGAAGCCACTAATACAAGAATTGCAGAACTTTGCAGCTCACCCCAAGTAGGCCATGTAACCTTCTGGGTCATTTCATCGTACGATTCTTTTATAAACTCAACTACTTTAGCCATATTTAATTTATTGAATGACAGAATGACTAAATGAGTGAATGATAATATTCGAAAGCTAACCTTCAAATTCAATCATTCACTCATTCAATTACTCAACCATTGTTTTGAGCACGGGAACAAGGATTCGAACCCTGATCAAAGGTTTTGGAGACCTCTATTCTACCGTTGAACTATTCCCGTAATTAGAAAGCAAAGTGCTTAAGCGTGCTCAAACACTTTGCTTTTCTTATTTTTCTTTAGTCCCGATAAATCGGGATTTAAGATTTATTTTAAAATTTCAGTTACCTGACCAGCACCTACTGTTCTACCACCTTCACGGATAGCGAAACGTAGACCTTTTTCCATTGCGATAGCGTTGATCAACTTTACAGTGATTGTAACGTTATCACCTGGCATTACCATCTCAGTACCTTCAGCTAGTGAAATCTCACCAGTAACATCTGTAGTACGGAAATAGAATTGAGGACGGTATTTGTTGAAGAATGGAGTGTGACGACCACCTTCTGCTTTTGATAATACATAGATCTCAGCTTTGAAATCAGTGTGAGGAGTTACTGAACCTGGTTTACAGATTACCATACCACGACGGATATCAGTTTTCTCAATACCACGTAACAATAAACCTACGTTATCACCAGCTTCACCATAATCTAAGATCTTACGGAACATCTCAACACCAGTTACTGTAGATTTTAAGTTCTCAGCACCCATACCTAAGATTTCAACCGGATCTCCAGAGTTGATTACACCACGCTCGATACGACCAGTTGCTACAGTACCACGACCAGTGATCGAGAATACATCTTCAACAGGCATTAAGAATGGAAGATCAGTTAAACGTGGAGGAATTGGAATGTAGCTATCAACAGCATCCATTAACTCCATAATTTTTGCTACCCATTTAGCATCTCCGTTCAAACCACCTAAAGCAGAACCTTGAATAACAGGAATATCATCACCAGGGAAATCGTAGAACGATAATAATTCACGAACTTCCATTTCTACTAATTCTAATAATTCAGGATCATCAACCATATCCACTTTGTTCATGAATACAACCAATGAAGGTACACCAACCTGACGAGCCAATAAGATGTGCTCACGAGTTTGTGGCATTGGACCATCAGTAGCAGCAACAACGATAATAGCACCATCCATTTGAGCCGCACCTGTAACCATGTTTTTAACATAATCCGCGTGACCTGGACAATCTACGTGTGCGTAGTGACGGTTTGCAGTTGAATACTCAACGTGCGCAGTATTAATTGTAATACCTCTTTCTTTTTCCTCAGGAGCTGAGTCAATTGAATCGAATGAACGTGCCTCAGATAAACCTGCATCAGCTAAAACTTTTGTAATAGCTGCTGTTAAAGTTGTTTTACCGTGATCGACGTGACCGATTGTACCGATGTTTAAGTGCGGTTTACTACGGTCAAATTTTTCTTTTGCCATTTTATTTATAACTAATTAGTAGGTTAACTTTTTATTAATTTTATTTATTGTTTTGATGCAATGCAACACAAAAAACCTTGTCTACCCTGCATATTAAACAGATTTAACAAAGCTTTATTATCCTGAGCCAACTATGGGAATTGAACCCATGACCTCTTCCTTACCAAGGAAGTGCTCTACCGCTGAGCTAAGTCGGCTTTTTAGTTTCCAGTTTCAGCCTTTAGTTTTAACCAAATAAAAACTGTTACCAATAACTGCCCACTTTCTAATTTTATTGGAGCGGAAGACGAGGTTCGAACTCGCGACCTATAGCTTGGAAGGCTATCGCTCTACCAACTGAGCTACTTCCGCTTTTAAAAACTAGTGATTGATTGAATGAAAGAATGATAGAAATAATCTCTCATTAAAACATTTGGTCGTTCATTTAAAGTGTGGGGAGAGAAGGATTCGAACCTTCGAAATCTTGCGATAACAGAGTTACAGTCTGTCCCATTTGGCCGCTCTGGAATCTCCCCATTTTCTACTTTAAAATGCTAACACTTTAAAATAAAAAGAGCCTCCTATCGGAATCGAACCAATGACCTACTGATTACAAGTCAGTTGCTCTACCAGCTGAGCTAAGGAGGCTTTAAATTTTGTGCAATGATACGAAAAATCTTCATTTTTCATACTATTAACGTGTTTTTTTAAAACTTTTATCTTTTTAAAGAACAAGCCTTTTCTTCTTGGCCTAACACCGTTTCCGAAAGGGAATGCAAATATACACACTTATATTTCACTTCAAAATAAATTTGAAAAAAAATAGCGATTTTTTTAGCCCTCCCGCTCAATTAAGGCGATTTAAAATAATAGGTACTTCATAATCAGTCGCTTTGCTTTCGCTTAAAATCGTATTATTTTTTCAACTTTTTCGGTGTTCTAACGAATATGAATCGGTTTTTAAGTTTAATTGCGCTTGCCCCCACGTCTTGGCGCTTTCCAGCTACCACTTCTTATGTCCTTTAACACCACAAAACCGTTTACATTCTTATTAAATTTTAAAGAAAATCAATCGATGCCATAATTTATTATTCGAAAACAATTAAAAAACAATAGTAAAATCCCTCACGATAGCCCATAAAAAAGGCAACATAATGATAATCATGTTGCCTTTTCTTAAAATAATGCTAATTTTTAGTAATCAGCGGCTTCGCTTTCACTTAAAATTGCTTTATGCTCACTTAATTTTGCGCGTGTTTTATCCTTATGTTTAGTGATCTGCTTTCTTAACGATTCAATTGCCAGATCTGTGGCTTCCTCGAATGATTTACATTGTTCTTTAGCGAAGAGGGTCCCTCCCGGCACAATGAGTTTTATCTCACTAATTTTATTGGCCTCATCCTCTACGTTTTCTAACTTTAAATACACTTCTCCGCTAATGATCTGGTCGAAAAACTGATCTAGCTTATTTGCTTTTTTTTGTATAAAATCTAACAACTTACTGTCTGCACTGAAGTGGATTGATTGAACTCCGATTTTCATTTTTCCTCCTTTTTTTATGCCTTTGGATGGGCTTGTTTATAAATTGTTTTTAATCTTTCGATCGAATTGTGGGTGTAAACCTGGGTTGCTGCTAAGCTGGCGTGACCCAAAAGTTCTTTAATTGCATTTAGATCTGCTCCTGCATTTAGCAGGCTTGTTGCATAACTGTGCCGAAGCACGTGGGGACTTTTCTTCTCATTGGTTGATACGTGGTTTAGGTATGAGGTAACAATACGGTATATTAATTTTGGATATGCCGCTGCACCTGTATTGGTAACGATTAAGATAGGCAAATTGTTATTAAAGTTTTGCAACTTTTTTAGCTCAACGTAGGTATTTACCTGATTGATAAGCTGTTTATTTACAGGAATGATCCGTTCTTTATTTCTTTTACCCAATACCTTTATTGTTCCTGAATAAATATCAATATCTGTATCTTTTAATTGGAGTAGTTCTGTTAAACGCATGCCGGTACCAAAAAGCAGTTCGATTACCAGATGATCGCGAACAGAAGAGAAGCTTTCATCAAAATAATGCTCCGAATCCAATAGCTGATCCATTTTTTGAGAATCAACAAATACGGGTAACCTTTTGGGTATTTTTGGTGCTTTAATTAAAACCGTAGGATTTTGATCAATCTTTCCGGTTCGCTGCAAAAATTTATAAAAACTCCTTAATGTCGAAATTTTTCTATTGATGGTCTGTTCTGATACTTTCTTCTCCATCAGATCTACCATATAGCTCCGTAGGTGAATATGCTTAACTTCTAAAAAGTTTAGTTCGAATGTAATATTGACATACGCTTCAAACTGATCTAAATCTGTTTGATAAGAGGTAATGGTGTGCTGAGAATAGCGCTTCTCGTGAGTTAAATAGGTTATAAAACTTTTTAGCAACATTCAATATCTTTTTGAGGGGCATTGATATGAAGTTACAAATAGTTTTGATATAAAGAAATCATTAATTAATTGTTTATTGTAAAGTTTTTGATTTCTTTTTAAAACAAAAAAGTCCTCCCGATTTTACATCAGAAGGACTTTAACGTATTTATATCTTAAACAACTATGCAGTTGTATCTTGATTCATATTCTGAATGTAAACAGCATGTTTAATTTCAGTACGGCGAGCAACGGATTTTTTCTCGTATGCTTGGCGACTACGCAGTTCTCTCAATACACCAGTTTTTTCAAACTTTTTCTTGAAACGTTTAAGGGCTTTATCTAATGATTCGCCGTCTTTAATGTTGATAATGATCATAACGCTGAAATACCTCCTCTCGTGGTTTTTAAAATTTCCCGTGCTATCGGGGCTGCAAATGTAAGCAAAATATTGAAAATGAGAAAGGTTTTACAAAAAGAAAAAATTATCTGAATCATTAGTTAAACTAAACTGTTGTTTACCTACATTTATATACACATTATATGATATGACAACAGGCAAAAAAGTAGGCTCAATTATCGCGGTTATAGTCGTTATTTTACTCGTAGCAATCTGCTATTACCGGTATTTCTTTGTTTTTGGCGAAGGCGTTAAAGCCGGCGAATTAAATTATGTAGTAAAGAAAGGCTATATCTTTAAAACTTACGAGGGCAAATTGATTCAAAGTGGGATTCGATCCAAACAAGCCGGCACCTTACAAAATAATGAATTCGAATTTTCTATTGCAAATAAAGAAATAGCCGATAAAATGATGGCCAATAGTGGCAAGTTTTACGAACTCCACTATAAAGAATATAAAAACACCCTGCCTTGGCGCGGATTTAGCGTTTATGTAGTAGATAGTATTTTAACTACTAAAGATGTACCGCAATAAGGTTTAGGGTTTAGGGTTTAGGGTTTAGGGTTTAGGGTTTAGGAGAAATTATTATTTTGAAGATTAGTTTTAAAACCTTACACCATAAACCCTTTACCTCCTAACTTTTTTTCGGCACCTTCGCTCCTTCTTTCCTGGCTTCCGATAATCCGATAGCAACTGCCTGCTTTTTGGAAGTCACTTTTTTACCTGATCCGCTTTTTAGCTTTCCCTCTTTCATTTCGTGCATGGTTTTTTCTACTTTCTCACCAGCTTTTTCTGAATACTTTGCCATATTTTTAGTCCATTAGTTCAATGGTCAATAGTTCATTGGTAATTGCCAATTGATTATTAGTCTTTAGTAAAAACAACGGCAATTGAAAGTTGGTTTTAAAATTTTAAAACAAAAAAAATCCGGAGGTGGTTAAACCGTCCGGATTACTCATAATATATTTGGCCTTTATAAGATTGAAGGCAAAAGGTTTAAGGTATAAGGTTCAATGCATAAGCCCTAAACCTTCTACCTTAAACCCTCTACCTTGATAATACTTCTCTTGCGATTACAATTTTCTGTATTTCAGACGTTCCTTCGCCTATTGTACATAATTTGCTATCGCGATAAAATTTTTCTACCGGAAAATCTTTGGTATAACCATAACCGCCAAATATTTGAACAGCTTCTGTTGCTACCCTTACCGAAACCTCTGAGGCAAAGTATTTTGCCATGGCCGATTCTTTTGTCATAGGCAAATGCCTGTTCTTTAAATCTGCCGCCTGGCGGATCAATAATTCGGCTGCTTCAATTTCGGTAGCCATATCGGCCAGTTTAAAACTAATGGCCTGAAAGCTGGAGATTGGCTGGCCAAACTGCTGGCGTTGTTTTGAATACGCTACCGCAGCATCAAAAGCACCTTTTGCAATACCTAAAGCCAATGCCGCAATAGAAATTCTTCCGCCATCTAAAACTTTCATCGCCTGTTTAAAACCTTCGCCAACATTACCCAATAAATTAGCCTTTGGCACACGGCAGTTATCAAAAATCATTTCTGTGGTTTCCGATGCACGCATGCCTAATTTATTTTCTTTTTTGCCTGCTGTAAAACCTGGTGTACCTCGCTCTACCACAATGGCCGAAATCCCTTTCGAACTTCCCTGCTCCCCTGTTCTCACCATAACAACCGCAATATCGCCGCTTTTGCCATGGGTAATCCAGTTTTTTGCACCATTTATGATATAGTCATCGCCATCTTCAACAGCGGTGGTCATCATTCTCAGTGCATCCGAACCTGTGTTTGCTTCTGTTAAACCCCAGGCACCAATCCATTCGGCCGTAGCCAGTTTTGGTAGCCATCTCTGCTTCTGTTCTGCATTGGCAAAGGCCAGAATATGCCCGGTACATAAAGAGTTGTGTGCAGCCAACGATAAGCCGATTGAACCGCAAACCCGGGCCACTTCTACAATTACATCAACATATTCCTGATAGCCCAATCCAGAGCCTCCATATTCTTCGGGAACCAAAACGCCCATTAAACCTAATTCGCCGAGCTGTTTAAACAATTCGACAGGAAAATGCTGTGCCTCATCCCATTCCATTATATGTGGACGAATGTTTTTCTCTGCAAAATCGCGGACCATGGCCTTTACACTCTGCTGAGTTTCTGTTTCTGAAAAATCGAAGCTTACGCTCATTAAATTTATATTTTATAGTTAGTTGAGGCAATTATAAACAATTATTCGATAGTTAGTTACCATTAAATATTCGTGCAATTACAGAATGAAATGGTATTCGGTTCAATTAGTTTATCGGTTAATTTTAAACCTTGAAATTAGCGGAGAAAGTTTTTTTCTATTTTTCTTACAACTATAGCCGAATAAACTAATTATGTGGCGTTTTTGATGAATATAGATAAAATTGAAGGAATGGTAATACATGTATACACTCAGTGTTTCGCAAAACATTTGTTGAAAATGGATTCTTTTTAAACCTTGCAAGCAATTAATTCTTATAACTAGGCTGGAATAGGAACTACATAATTTTTAACTTGGTTATTTTTTTTGGAAATCAGGTACAGAAGCATTTCGCGTTATTCAGTCCTGCTCTCCACTTTACTCCGTTGCACTACGTGTTCGTTCCGATCAGGTTTAGGTGGCACGGCCAGCACTATGATTTGGGATTGCTTTTCAAATAATATTTAAAACTTAGCCTTTAAATTCAAGATGCTAAAAAGAAATATAAGGCATAATCTTATCGATAACCTCTTGGTTTAAAATGATGATCTTTTTTAAATCGGATGGGTTAGCATAATTACCATGCTGCTTGCGGTATTGAATAATGGCATTAATCTGCTTGTAAGAAAGGTATGGATTGCGCTTTAAATCATCGAACGTTGCTGTATTTATATTTGTTGTTTTTAATGGGGCATTACTGATTTCAATCTGATCTTTAATTTCGGCATACTTATTAGAATCTAAGCCATAAACTTCGAGAAGCTGCTCTTTCTTGTAAAAGCCACCTAAACGTTCACGGTATTTAATAATTCTAATCGCAAAAGTGCCGCCAATACCTTTTATCTCATCCAATTGTGCAGAATCGGCCTTATTAATATCGACGATTACTAAAGTTTTTTTAGCGTATTCCTTTTTATCGAAAGGTGCATATTTTCTTGAGGTATTAATGGGCTGATCGGGTATGTTAATATAGGGCGATATCTTTTTATACATTTCTGGCGAAATGGTATACATTTTCTGAAGATCTTCGGCTTTGTAGAATTTACCGCCCTTAGCGGTATAATTCATAACCGATTGTGCCTGTTTTGCTGATAAGCCTAGAGTTTGCCAACCCTGTGCATCTAAAGTGTTGGGATTGAATTTGAAAAGTTTAAACGTTTTTTCGGGATTCGAATTTTCAATCTGATCGCGAATGGTATTGGCATGTACCTGATCCGTTATGGTTATCTTCTGAATTTGTGCTAAAAGATTTGAGCCATCATTTGAAACGGGCCGATAATAACCATATATAATAGGTATAGCCTTAATTACAATAATGACAAAGACTAGAAATAGCAATCCATTAAATTCACTTTTGCTAACACCAAAATTTTTGTTGAGCCAAATTCTCATTGATGCGATATGACATGTGTATTATAAATATAAATCTTATTTTTGGAATTGCAAAACAGAACAGGTTTTGCCTATCAACAATCTAAGAATTTTATATGAAGATCATAACTACGTCTGAGTTTGCAAAAGCAACAAAGATAGATAAGCTAGGTGTACCAGGTTTAGCGGGTTTGATGATGGAGATCATGAAACTGAACGACATCAACGACGTATTCGCTCAAAATCAACACTTTAAAGGCTTAGAATTTGTAGACAAGATATTAGAAACCATTGGCGTATCTATAGAATTTGATGATGACGATTTAAATTGTATTCCAAAAACAGGACCATTTATTGCCATTGCAAACCATCCTTATGGTGGTGTAGAAGGTTTAGCTTTGGTTAAACTTTTATGTACGGTTAGGCCTGATGCCAAGGTGATGGTCAACTTTATTTTGAAAAAAATACCAAACCTCGATGAATTTTTTGTTGCTGTTAACCCTTTCGAAAACGTTCAACATACATCGAGCATCAGTGGTTTAAAAACTACTTTTGATCTGCTTAGAAACGGTGTTCCGATCGGGATTTTCCCTGCAGGAGAGGTTTCTACCTTTAAGTTGGATGCCCAACAGGTAACGGACAGGATGTGGCATCCTGTTGTTGGAAAACTGATTGCTAAAGCAAAAGTACCCGTTGTACCTATTTATTTTCACGGTAATAACGGTGTTTTCTTTAATATTTTAAGTTTCATCCACCCTACCCTGCGTACGGCAAAGTTACCTTCGGAGTTTCTAAATAAACATGGGCGTACCATTAAGGTACGGATTGGCAAACCAATAGCCGTATCTGAAATTTCGCACATGAACAGCAGCAATAAACTGATGGACTTTTTAAGGGCCCGCACATATGCCCTCGGTATTGGCTTAGATACAGAGAAAAAACTCTTTAATCCACTAAACTTATTCAAAATTAAAAAGAAACCTGTTGAGGTAATTGAAGAAACTTCGAGGCTTTTAATCAAAAATGAGGTGGTACTTTTAGAAGATTTTAAAGTTTGGACGGAGAAAAATTACGAAGTATACATTGTTCCGACTTTAAAAATTCCCAATATTTTAAGAGAAATTGGCCGTTTGCGCGAAATTACTTTCCGAGAGGTTGGTGAAGGAACCAACAAAAAAATCGATCTCGACAATTACGACATCTACTATAACCACTTATTTATTTGGGATAAGGATTTAGAAAATATTGTAGGTGCCTATCGGATTGGTAAAGGTGATGAGATTTTAGAAAGCATGGGCCGCCGTGGTTTCTACCTATCAGAACTGTTTAAAATGAAAGATCAGTTCTACCCGATGTTGAGACAGGGAATTGAGCTGGGCAGATCGTGGATCAGAAAAGAATACCAGGGCAAACCACTTCCATTATTTTTGCTTTGGAAAGGAATTTTAAAATACCTGATCGACAACCCACAGTATCGCTACATGTTTGGGCCGGTAAGTATCAGTAACAATTTCTCTAAATTTAGCAAGGCCTTAATTGTAGATTACATTACAAAAAACCATTTCGATTATGAGATGGCAAAGTATGTGAAGCCAAGAAACAAGTTTAAAGCTGATCTTTTACCAATTTCTACGGATACATTGGTTGATAGCAGCGAGTCTTTTAAAGATCTGGATAGCATTATCGGCGATATAGAAAACTCGCATATTAAGATTCCGGTATTGTTGAGGCAGTATATGAACCTGAATGCGAAGATTATCTCATTCAATATCGACCCTAAATTTTCTGATTGCTTAGATGGTTTCTTAGTGGTTGATACACATAATATTCCACCAGAAATGCTCGAAAAGCTAGGCAAGAATCTATAAATGAATTCCATAAAAAAACCCAGACATCCATCTGGGTTTTTTATTATCAACTAACCTAAACTTTATAAATACTAACCAAATATTTATGCCACAAAAGTAGGTTTGCCCTGTTAAATTGGTGTTAATGAAATATTATTTATAGAATTTATTATTGCAAATGAAAGGACATTCTTCGATCTCCTGAAAGACCTTAATGTTAATTCTCTGTTAAGCACTGTCTCACGGTTTACATAAAGAAATTGTTGCTTTTGTGTTAATAATAAGTAAATTTAATGTAACCAAATATGGAGCGGTTTGAAAAGAGGGAGTTACACATATATTTTGAGGACCATTTTGTTCGTTTGCCTGATGATGAATGCCATCATCTCGAAGGGACAGAATTATTCTTTTGATTTTTATGATGGAACTTTCAACTTTAGTATAGATTCTTCAGTCGTTTTTCCAATACCAAAAACAGCAACTACATCAGCCGTTTCAAGCTTTTACAACCGCATCTCTTCTGGCCAATACACACCTCTTATCTCGTCTTTAGAAAAATACCAGAAAAAATACAATTTAAACGATTGGATTTACTACCAGCTGATCCGAAAAACAGCCGAACAGATTAGTCCGAAAGCAGATAATTATTTTGCCTATACTTTATACAAATGGTTTTTACTGAGTAAATGCGGCTACGATGCAAGATTAGCTGTAGGCAATGATCAGGTTATCTTTTATGTAAGAAATGAAGAGGATATCAGCGATATTCCGTTTTTTATGATTGACGATAAAAAGTTTATGTGCTTAAATTACCACGATTATGGCAAGCTGTTTAAACAGGCCGATGCTTATAAACCTGTTAAAATTTTAATTCCAGAAGCTAAAAATCCTTTCTCTTATAAGGTTACCCGAATGCCCGATTTTAAACCAGAAAGTTATCAGGAAAAAGACATCGAATTTAGTTACCGTCAAAAAATCCATCATTTTAAGCTAAAAGTTAATGAAGATGTACAAACCATTTTCAAAAACTATCCGGTAGTCGATTTTGAGAGTTATTTTAATATTCCTTTGAGCCGGGAAACTTATAGCTCTCTTATCCCGACTCTGAAAGAAAACCTAAAAGGCATGGATCAGAAAAAAGGTGTCGATTACCTGATGAGATTTACCCGTTATGGTTTTTTATATGAAGATGACGGTGAAAATTTTGGCAAGGAAAAACGTTTCTCGCCTGAACAAACATTATTAAGCACCTACAGCGATTGCGATGACCGGGCCGCACTATTTTTCTATTTGGTAAAGGAAATATATAACCTGCCGATGATCGCTTTGCTATACCCTAAACATTTAACTATTGCTGTTCAGTTTGACAAACCAGTTGGCGAACCGATTACTTATAAAGGCAAAAAGTATTCGTACTGCGAGCCTACACCCCAGGCTCAGAATCTAAAAATTGGACAACTTTCTTCAAATTTCAAGAACAGTAAGTACGAAGTGGTTTATGCATATGAGCCTATCAAGAAATAAACCTTCGCCTTAATAAAAGAACACATATTAAATTAATGTTAAAAAATAATTATTTTATCAATAACAGGTTGATTGATGAGCTATTTAAGGTAATTTAGATTCTCATATTGAGTTAAATCTAAAACCTTGTCCATGTCTGCTATTATCTATACCGTTTTAAAGGAATTTTTTGTTGAGGTGAACGGGCACGCTATAAAGGCTAGAATTATGTCGCCGATTAACGATGGCAAAGTTTTCGTTTTCAAAATCAGTTCATTTTACAAAAGCAAAACTGATGCTGATGCTTATGAACCCGCATCAACATTTACTTCTTACGCAAATGCGGAACGGCATTTACTTCAATACCTGGAAGGTTTCCAGAATACACTAGATCTGGGCGGGGAAATTGCAGCAGGCCATAATTTCTAAATGTTTTCTTTATCATCTTTCTCAGGCGGAAGTTCAGACTGGATTACCTCTTCTTCAAATTCCTTTTTGTCTTTTTGATTTCTTTTGATCAGGTAGGCAATTAAAATGATGACCAGAACCGCAACACCGATTAATATTGGATAATTCATATTTGTTCGATTAAATTCTAACCTATGTGATTTAACCCAAGTTATGAGAAATATTTTATATGTTAAGCGGCTGGCTATGTGTTAACATAATCATAATATTAATTTAACTTTCCGATTTTCTATCTTTGGGAAAACCCATAAGTTTTAGATGAAAAAGAACAAATCCAAGTCGAAAAGTCATTCGACAAGCAAAAAACTACGCAAAGAATTAGAATCGAAATTAGCCCTTGCATTTAACGAACTTGTTATCCAGTACGGCAAAGCAAAAAAAGCCGATAAAGTAATCGAAAAATTTGCAAAGCAATTAACTAAAAAAGTTACTTTCGCCATTCAAGATGATTCTATAACGCCATATATCAAAGAAGAGCAAGTTACTCCTGCAACTCCGAAGGCAAAAGCTGCTAAACCTGCTGTAGCAAAGAAAGCAAAAGAAGAGGTTAAAGAGGCAGTATAAATACGATTATAAAATAAAGCGGGTGTTCACTATTATGATGAACACCCGCTTTTTTATGTGCATTAAAAAATAGTTGCTATTATAGATTCGCTAATAAATCTACACCATCAACAGTAGCCCATTTTCCTTTTGTTAAAGAAGCACCTGTTGCAGTGGTAGAAACTGTCCAGTTAGTACCAAAACTTGCTGCATTTACTGTGAAAGTTGCTGCACCAGCGATGAACAATGTAGGGGTATTAGTTACTTTAACATTAGTTAACTTAATTTTTCCCGTTGCTACCTGATGGTCATAAGTAATTAAATCTTTGATTTGAACAGCCCCACCAACAAGTACTGTTGGAGTTGTTTGGCTATTATATCCATCAATTACGATATTGCTGTAATCGCCATTACCTTCTGCTTTAAACTGGAAAGCGTCTAACTGGATTTCGCTTTGTGCTTCAGTTGTTGTACCAGCGGCTCTTTTTAAAGTAATGTTGGTTACTTTAGGCCAAAATGCATTGTCAATACTTTTTGCTTCTACCTCCATACCGTAGTTACCCACACCGGTTTGATAAGCATACCAGTTGGTATTGTCCTGGCCTCTCCAGCCATCCTGCCAATCGAAAGCATCATCAGCATTACCATAAGAGATTAAGTTTTTAGCACTTACAGTACCACCATAAAATTCGAAACCATCATCATTTCCTTTATAAGAAACCAGGTTTTCTAATACTGTTCCACTACCTACTGAGTAGAAAGAGAAACCGTTTTGCTCTTTTGAGTTGGTAGTAATTACGCGACCTGCATATTCTACCCTTACATATTTTAATGAACCACCATTGTGGGCAGTGTTAGATCCACCATATGGCAATAATAAACCATCCTCGGAGTTTGAAGTTTGTACCCCTGGTGCTGCTGAGTTTACAATCGGCGCATCACCATACATGATGATACCGTTCCAAGAACCACCAACTTTTGATTTTTCGGTTAATACGATCGGATTATCTGCAGTACCGTTGGCAATTAACTTACCACCATTTAATACGACTAAACCATCATCACCATCAGTTTTATCAGCGGTAAAAGTAGAACCAGCCTCAATGGTTAAAGTAACACCTGATTGAATTTTAACAATACCTTTTAACGTATAATTACCAAAAGCCAATGTCCTGTTAGCTGTAATATCGCCAGTGATTTCGCCTACTACAGGAACTTTTGTTGGGATTTCATCATCATCGTCTTTTGAACAGCCCGTAAAAATTGTAGCTGACACAGCAATTGCATAAAGTAATTTTTTCATTTTTAATCTTTTTTAATTTTCCTTTGATGTGTAAATTTAGTTTTCCTATGTTTTGAATACATTAACCCAGGTTTAACATTACGTAAACCGAAGGTTAAGAAATCGTAATATTAAATTAGAATGTGTAACCAAGGCCTAACGACACGCCAACGCCTCTTTTATAATCTTTAACAGTAAGGCTGTTCTCGTATATTTTCACTAAGCTCTTTTCGCCCAAATCAACTTTATAAGTTGGGTTTAAGATATTCTCTACACCAAACTTTAAATCCCACTTGCTCGAAATCTTGTTGCTCCAGATCAGATCCAATTTTCCAAATGGTTTCTCGTAGTAGTTATCTAAGCCATTGGTACCTACCGCATAAATACGTTCGCCATAAATATTATAGGCTAAAGTGATGGTGCTTTTCCAGTTTTTACCAAAATTACTTTCGTGTTTGATATCGGCATTGATTAACCATGGTGAAGCACCTTGTAACTTGCGGGTATTATCATTACCAATAGCTGCAGTTTCTGCACTATTTTTTACCTTATCAATAGTAGTTTGGGTATACATCAATGAGGTATTGAAACCCACTGAGAAATTAGAAAGCGATTCGCTGAACCTTGAGAGTTGCAATAAAAATTCTAATTCAGCACCGTATAAAACTGCTTTTTTAGAGTTATCATAGGTAATGGCTAAACCACCACTTCCTGCGGTTTGTGTAAATAAACGTTCTATCGGATTCTTCAAATATTTGGCAAATCCGGTTATTGCAAACATTTCCGTATTAGAAGGGAAAAACTCATATTTTACATCAACATTGTAGTTTTTACTGTTTACCACATTAGGATTACCATTTTCGATAGTCGCATCCGGGTTAACGAACTCTAATGGGAAAGCTTCCATAATAACTGGTTTGGTTAAGGTTTTTGAAAGTGATAGCCTTAAGTTCGTTTTCTCAGTAACCGAATATTTAAAGTTTACGGCTGGTAAAACATCAGTATTATTTTTAGTCACCCGCACAAGAGGATCATCAAAAGTACCTTGATTTCTAAACCTGGTAATCCGTTGAGATTGCTCTACCCTTACCCCGCCATTTATGTTAATTTTATCGCCGATAACCAACGATAAATCGGCATAACCAGCGTTAACACTTTCTTGCATGCGGGCAAGGTAGGTTGCACCTGTACCTTCGTTATAAGTAAAGCCACCATTGGCAATCTGACCAGCAAATGTAGCATCAGGCTGATTGGTATTAAAAGTAGCACTATTGGAGGCGAGGTTTTGCGAAACCAAAAACCTGAAATTAGATTCGATTTTATTGAAAGAGCCATTGTAACCTACAGTAAATTTATTGGCTTTTTCTTTATCGCCGTTTCCAAACTTCAAGTTGTATTCCAATAAACCTGATCCGAAGAAATCGCCGTTAAAATCCATATACTGTCTTGAAATACTGTTACCGGTATAACTAATTGATGTGGTATTCGCATCTAGCTGTACTCCTTTAAACGATTTTCTATCAGGAAGCTCATAACCTGTTTTTGAATAAGAAGCTCCTGCCCTTACGCTATGTCTGTCGTCTTCCGTTATTTTATAGTTCGCAAACACCTGACCGGTAAAGAAATCGGTTTTTTGCAGCTGGTTTAAACGGATAAATGAGTTAGTAACCGTAGCCTGGCTATTGGTATAACCCAGTTGATCCTGAATCATTGTTTCTGTTCCTTTTAAATAAAAGGCATTTAAATTAAGGTTTAACCTGTTGGTACCATAATTAATTGCACCTAATACCGATGAATTGGTAGAAAACCTATATTTAGTGGTATATAAGTTGTTGTCGTAAATACCTTGTGCGGTATTAAAGAAACGATCTACTCCCTCTCTGATTTGAAAATTATTATCTGTATTTACAGAAACCAGATACTGGAAATAGCGGTTGTTTTCAAATCTGATTTTTCGTGTATGTAGTATACCAATATTTGTATTCAAAGGGGCATTTCCCTCTTCAACATCGAAACCGGATCCGAACTGCGAATTGGCTTCGTTTGCAGTCATGGTATAAGCTGATGGTTTCTTGCCGAAAACCTTAGGTAAATCACGTCCATTATTAGGAAAACCAAAGTAATCGCCAATTGAAGTTTCCCCTTCGGGTCTTAAGAATTTCTTAAAGCTACTGTTAGAAAGAAAGCTGGTACCAATATTAATTTTTGTTACTGCTTTTTCGCCCTTAGCGGTTACAATGTTGAAAGTTCCACCGGCAAAATCGCCATATAAGCCTGAGTTGAATGTTTTGTAGGTTTCCAAAACACTTACAATGTCCGTTGGGAAAAGATCTAAGGGGATAATTTTTTTGAAAGGATTGTTAGAAGGTACTGCCAAACCATTTATTAATAAGTTGTTATACCTATCTTCTAAACCTCTTACAAATAAACCTCTACCATCTACCTTAGTAATACCGGTAATTTTTGTCAATCCTTCCTCAACATCGCTTACACCTTTTCTAGATAGTTCCTGGATTCCGATGCCTTGTTTAATCTCGATAGCATTTTTTTGCAATGACAGCAAAGCAGTTTCGCTTTCTTTACCGGCTACACCTTTTACTTGTACATCAGCCAATTTCTGAGAATTTGATTCATCAAGTGCCAGGTTTAAGGTAGTTGTACCCCCACCATTTACTTCAACAGCTGGTACCTCCTTTGTAGCATAACCTACGTACGATGCTTCGATAATAAATTTACCATCTTGCAATGCAGCAATAGTATATTTACCATCAGCTCCTGTAGAAGTACCTTTAGTTGTACCTTTAATTTTAACCGTAACCCCTATTAAGGTTTCGCCGGTTTTTTTATCGGTAACTGTTCCAGAAATTTTTCCTGTCTGCGCATATGATAATATGCTGATCGTTAAAGCGAACACCGTGAGTGCCGCTCTTTTAAAAGAGTTTAGTAAGTCCAATTTGCCTTTATTTGATAAGGGCAAAAGTATTACCACAGTGTTAACTTCGGGTTAGATATTAATTAATATTACTTTACCTTAAGGTTAACTAAACGTTAAGTACTTTTAGAATCAGTAACGAATACCCACTTTCTTGCAAATGAAGTGCAATAACCAGATCGGACCTATTAACAAGAACTTAACATCATCCAGAAATGAGGGTTTCTTTCCTTCAATTTTATGCCCAATAAACTGACCGATCCAGGCGGCTACAAATATTGCTGCGTAAATGGTATAGGCCGTTCCACTACCTAAGCCTACTGCCTGCTCAATTTTAACGATGATGTAACTCATTAAACCCACCACCCATATCATCAAAAAAAACAATACTGGCGAAAGTGTAAAATAATAATACAAACTAAAGGCCAATAGAAAAGACGCCCAGTTAAAGAAACCGTTGTAGCTGCCCAAAAAACCGATATGCGGAAAAGGGATCTGCCAGATCAAACCCAGTAAGCTGAATACAATTAACGGAACACAGATCCAGTGCACCAGCTTGTTTGTTGGATTTTGATGGCTTTCGGCATACTTATCAAAAAGTACATCTACTGGCCGCTTTGGTTCGATTGTTATGGTTTGCTTGCTCATTATGTAAAAATAAAAAAAAGCGATGGAATATCCATCGCTTAATATTTTGTTTATTAAACCACTCGTCATGCTGAATTCAGTTCAGCACCTTTTCTGTTATTAAGATCCTGAAACAAGTTCAGGATGACGATTTAATCTATTTCGCAAATGCTACAGAACGGGTTTCTCTGATTACAGTAACCTTTATCTGCCCCGGATAAGTCATTTCGGTTTGAATACGGGTTGAAATATCTGCAGCTAAAAGTTCTGCCTGTGCATCGGTAATACGTTCACTTTCTACAATCACACGTAATTCTCTACCGGCCTGAATTGCAAACGTTTTTTCTACGCCAGGATAAGATAAAGCCAGTTCTTCTAAATCTTTAAGGCGTTTGATATAACTTTCTACGACCTCACGACGTGCACCCGGACGCGCACCAGAGATTGCATCACAAGCCTGTACGATTGGAGAGATCATCGAAGTCATCTCAATTTCATCGTGGTGGGCACCAATAGCATTACAGATTTCAGGGTGCTCTTTATATTTCTCGGCCAATTGCATACCTAAAATTGCGTGTGGCAATTCAGGGTTATCATCAGGCACTTTACCTATATCGTGTAATAAACCTGCACGTTTAGCCATTTTAGCATTTAAGCCTAATTCGGCAGCCATCGTCGCACAGAAATTAGCTACCTCACGAGAGTGGTGTAATAAATTTTGTCCGTAAGATGAACGGTAACGCATACGGCCAACCATACGGATTAACTCAGGGTGTAAACCATGGATACCTAAATCGATTACTGTACGCTCACCAATCTCTACAATTTCATCTTCGATCTGTTTTTTGGTTTTCGCTACAATTTCCTCGATACGGGCCGGGTGGATACGTCCATCTGTTACCAAACGGTGCAAAGCCAAACGGGCAATTTCTCTTCTTACCGGATCGAAACCTGATAAAATAATTGCTTCTGGTGTATCATCAACAATAATCTCAATACCGGTAGCAGCTTCTAAAGCACGGATATTTCTACCCTCTCTACCAATAACACGACCTTTAATCTCATCGCTTTCGATATGAAAAATAGAAACCGAATTTTCAATTGCAGCTTCGGTAGCGGTACGCTGAATGGTTTGGATGACTACTTTTTTAGCTTCTTTGCTCGCCGTTAACTTTGCCTCATCAACAATATCCTTCACCTGCATCATCGCTTGTGTACGGGCTTCTTGTTTCAGATTTTCGACCAATTGTTCTTTAGCTTCTTCGGCAGAAAGACCAGCAATGGTTTCTAATTGCTTTAGGTGTTGGTTTTTAAGCACTTCAACTTCTTCTTGCTTTTTAATCGCAATTTCGGTTTGCTTTTCTAAAACACTTTTTTGCTTATCGAGTTCTTGTTCTTTTTTATTGAAATTTTCCATGCGCTGATTTACCGATTGCTCTTTCTGCTTCATGGTATTTTCGCGTTGGTTAATGTTATTGTTTTTGGCATTTACTTCTTGCTCATGCTCCGCTTTCATTTGCAAAAACTTTTCTTTTGCTTCTAAAAGTTTATTCTTTTTTAAGATCTCTGCATTGTTTTCTGCATCTTTTAAAATCTTTTTCACTTTGTTCTGTGCGGCAACTTCCTGCTGTTTAAGCAAGTTACGCAGTAGGAATCTTCCTACCACCACTCCGATAGCAATACCCGCTATTACGGCAAATACGTATCCTAATATTTCAACTATTTCCATTTTGTTTTTTAAGTAAAAAAAAACCGCAACTAATTTTTAAAGTCTCATACATTTTAAACCTCAACTAAGCATAATTAGGGTTTAAGCCATTTTCAGGTGCCAAAGCAGATGAAATACGCCCTCTTAACCCTATAGATATTGAAGTGTTAAGTTTTATAAAATTTGAAACTCAAAAACTAGCCGCGGCTATGTTTTTATGCTAATATATTTAAAGCATGCGTCATCCTGAATTTATTTCAGGATCTTCTTAAACAAGCACTGAAGCAAGTTCAGCGTGACGTATACTTTGAAAGAACGAACCTTATTTTGAAAAGAAATTACTGAGTAAAACATCCAATTCTTCAACTTTATCGGCAACAGCAGTATCCTGATTTTGTACTTTATTTTCTGTTCTCAATACGGCTGTTGCATAGTGTAGCACTGCCATAGAAAGAAGATCCTGCTTATCTCTAACCGCATAATTATCCTGATAATCTTTTATGCGCTCATTGATCATTTTTGCTGCCCGTCTCACAATTTCTTCCTCTTCCATATTCACCTTTAGTGGATAAATACGGTCGGAAATGGTTATTTTAATCGAGATTTCTCCCATTTGTTTAGCTTAGTTTCTGATTTCTCTGCATCATTATTTTTTTAATAATGCAATACTTTTATCAATCTCCCGCACAAAATCGTTAATTTTTTGTTTAATGTCAAGCGATTTTTCGCTTGTTCCCTCTATACTTTTAGCCAATTTTGTAACCCTCAATTTTTCATCAAGTTCTACATTTTTGCCTTTCGCTGTATCGAGTGCTACTTTTAACGATTGATTTTCAAGCTTTAATAAATCATTTTCTTCCTGTAGCGCATTACATAGCTCTAATACCTGAGCCGTTTTTTGTAATACCTTATCTAATTGATCTGCAACAGAAGTCATGAATTTATCTCTAAAAATACGAATTTATATTTTATTTCCTAATTTCTGCACCAGCTTGTGCCGTTAAATTCGCGATTAATTTCTGCATCGTGTTTTCAATCTGCTTATCGGTTAAGGTTTGTTCCTCATCCTGCAAAATGAAGTTCAAGGCATATGATTTTTTGCCTTCAGGTAATTTATCACCTACATACACATCAAACACACCAACCTCTTTGATCAGCTTTTTATCAGTTTTGAAAGCAATACCTTTTAAAGTATCGAAAGTTACCGCCTGATCGATCAATAAAGATAAATCTCTACGCACTTGCGGGTACTTAGAAACCTCTTTGTTAACGATTTTATTTTTCCTTACAATATCCAACAGGGCAGCCCAATCAAAATCGGCATAAAAAACCTCCGCACTTACATCGGCTACTTTACGGTCGGCTTTTGAAACGGCGCCAAAACTCACCAGGGTTTTATCTCCACGGAAGTATTTAATCCCGTAAGCAAAATTTTCGTCGTTTAGGGTATCGGTTTGATAGCTTGCAATGCCCAAACGGTTTATAATGGCATCAACTGCCGATTTTAAGTTATAAAAGGTAGCCGATTTAGCATTGTGGTTCCATTGCTCGCTCTGTTTAGCACCTGAGATCAACAATAATAACCTTGAGCGCTCTACATACTGCTCATTAATTAAATGATAGGTTTTACCAAATTCATAAAATTTAACATCAGCATTTTTGCGGTTCTGGTTGTAAGCTACACTCTCTAATGCCGGCATCAATAAATGCTGGCGCATTACATTTAAATCGCTGCTTAAGGGATTTAAAATAAATACAGCTTCGTCTAAATTTTTCGAATAGGCCGATTTAGTTAACGAGTTGCACATAATTTCTGCATAACCGTTTGAGGTAAGCATATCTGCAATTACGTTGTGCGTATTTTCTTTTTCAGGCTTAATGCTATAAGAAAGCGATGCATTTACCTTTGAAGGGATTTCGATATTGTTATAACCGTAAATACGCAATACTTCTTCTGTAATATCACATTCGCGGGTTACATCAACTTTAAAAGATGGTACTCTTAACGCCAAAGTATCTTCAGAAGTATTAGTAGCCGCAATACCTAAAGCAGTAATAATGTGTTTAATTTCAGCTGATGGAATGTTTGCACCAATTAGTTTATTGATATTGGTATAACTTACTTCAAACTCGAAAGGCTTGATATGACTTGGATAAATATCGGATATTGATGAAGAAATTTCCCCGCCAGCCAGTTCTTTAATTAATAATGCTGCATATTTTAAAGCCGTAACCGTAATCTCCGGATCGGTACCACGCTCGTAACGGAAAGAGGCATCGGTTTTTAAGCCATGTCTTTTTGAAGTTTTACGTACAGAAACCGAATTAAAATAAGCACTTTCCAAGAAAATATTTTTGGTATTGGCATCAACTCCAGAAGATTTTCCACCGAAAACACCCGCAATACACATTGGTGTTTCGGTATTGCAGATCATTAAATCATCTGCACTGAGTTTACGCTCAACATCATCAAGGGTTACAAAAGGCGTTCCTTCAGCAACTTTTTTCACGATTACTTTTCCGCCGGTAATTTTGTCGGCATCGAAAGCATGTAAAGGCTGTCCTAAACCATGAAGCACATAATTGGTAATATCAACTACATTATTGATAGGACGCAATCCAATTACCTTTAATTTATCTTTTAACCACTCTGGCGATTCTTTTACGGTAATGCCAGAAAGGGTTAGGCTGCTATAACGCGGACAAGCGGCTAAATCTTCTACTTCTACCGGAATTACCAGATTTTCATTATCTGTTTTAAAAGTTAAAAGATCAGGCATTTCATATTCGCTTCTGAAGTAAGCAGCCAAATCTCTTGCCACACCTAAATGCGAAGCCGCATCAGCACGGTTTGGTGTTAATCCGATTTCGAAAACAAAATCATCATCCATTTTGAAATGATCTTTTGCACGGATTCCAATTTCGGTTTCATCGGCAAGGATCATAATCCCGTCATGCGATTTACCTAAACCGATTTCGTCTTCGGCACAGATCATTCCCTGAGAAAGTTCTCCTCTGATTTTTGATTCTTTTATTTTAAATGGCTCGCCCTCTAATGGATATACGGTCGTGCCTACGGTAGCTACTACCACTTTTTGACCAGCACCAACGTTTGGGGCACCGCAAACAATCTGAAGGTTTTCTTTACCCCCAACGTTTACAGTAGTAATGCGCAAACGATCGGCATTGGGATGCTGAACACAGGTTAATACTTCGCCAATAACCAATCCCTCTAAACCGCCCACAACAGGCTGCACTTTTTCTACACTTTCTACTTCTAAACCAACATTGGTAAGAATTAACGAAAGTTCTTGAGGTGTTTTATCGATCTGTACGAATTGTTTTAACCAGTTATATGATATTTTCATTTTGGAGTATCAGGTAGTGAGTATCAGGTATCAAGACAAGTCTCGACTGATACTCTATTTCTATAAAACGCAAAGATATTATTTAAAGGTCAAAGGAGAAAGCTAAACCACCAATCTTGACACAATAAAAATGACTAATGGCCAATATTTAAATTAGATAGAATTACTGCACATGCTCCTGCTCCTATTACCAACATGATAACAGATGCAATAACCAGTTTAAGACCGGGTTTAACGGGTTGGTTATTTGCAGCTTTTACGACGATCTGAATGATGCCAATTACAAACAACAATGCGACAACTACCCAATATACAATAAAAAGTCCCATAGCCGATATTTAACTGTTAAAGAGCAACACCGCACAGGCACCAAAACCAATGACCATCATAATTACCGAAATGATAAGCAATTTTAACCCAGATTTTACAGGCTCGTTCCTTGATGATTTGATAATAATCTGAATAATCCCCACAACAAAGAGTACAACTGCAGTAAGACAATAAACAATGAATAATCCGAATAAACCTTCCATGTTAGTTCATATTTAATTTTTCCCTGATCAGATCTATTTTGTTGTCGCGGTAAAAAATATTCATGGTTTCGAAGGGTACCATTTTATATTTATCGCTCACAATGTGCACGCATGACTTTTTTACGGCGCGTACATCAAAATCCAGCGGATCCATAAAATTCATGATGATGATCCGAAATAAATTATCGTAACTTAAACTATCTGATTTTACCCTTGGCAGGCAACACATCAATTCGCCAAAGGTATCTTCGGCACAATCTACCGAAACACCCGTACTAAACAAATTCAGCATGTGTTCTTTCAATTTTTCATCGTGTTCGAAAACAATGGTATTTTTTGAATTGTTGAGTAAATCTTCCGGATTGATCAAATGCGTCATCGGGATCACCTCATCGCCGATTTTTAATGCATAGGCCATACACAGCGCATCAGGATTACAGGGTACAGGGATTAAATCCTGAGGGGTAAAAACAGGGTATTGTTCATAAATTTTTCTCCGCACTTCGGTTAAGGTGATTCTTCCCTGTTGATCATTATAATCATCATTTCTTCCGGCAACCTGAGTAGGCTGGAAAGTAACACCGCGAACACATTTCTGCTTAAGTGCATAATCTAAAATATCGCCAATTTCATGATCGTTAAGGCCATTTTGCAAAGTAACCACCAAAGTAGTAGATACATTAAACTGGTTAAGGTGATCGATGGCTTTTCTTCTTACTTCAGTAAGGTCTTCTCCCCTTAGCTTGGTTAGCACTTCGGCGCTAAAACTATCAAACTGCAGGTAGATTTCAAAATCGGGCATATAGCTTGCCAATTTTTCTACAAAGCCAATATCTTTTGCAATCCTGATACCATTCGTATTCACCATTAAATGTTTAATGGGTTTTGTTTTGGCAAGGTCTAAAATCTTAAAAAAATCAGGATGCACGGTTGGTTCTCCACCCGAAAGTTGAACCACATCGGGTTCGCCTTCGTTTGCCACAACAACATCCATCATACGTTCTATTTCTTCCAGTGTACGGTGCCTGCCATAACTTGGCGACGACATAGCATAACAAGTTGGACAGGCCAGGTTGCAACGATCAGTAACCTCTATTACGGTTAAACACGAATGTTGTTCATGATCGGTACACAAACCGCAATCGTAAGGGCAACCGTAGTGCACTTTAGTATTAAACTTAAGTGGCATTTCTGATTGTTTATTGTAATTCCGGATCTGTTTGTAATATTCTACATCATCAGCAATCATTACTTTGCTATCGCCATGCGTTCTGCAATTTTTCAGCATAAATACCTTTGCGTCCTGAAAAACAATTTTTGCATCACAAAGCTGTAAACATTCGGGGCAAAGACTTTTGGTATAATCGTAGTATATATAATCTCTGGTATTGGCCATAATGCTTACTGTTTATGTAAAATCTGTTTCGAAATTCTGATAATGAATCTATAATAATAAATAAAAATAAACAATGCAGACCAATGAATGCTGCTTAAATTTAAAAATAATGAATGGTAAGGCTTTATAAATTCTACCCAAAAACGGAACAGGAAATACAATACCATGAACAATTTAAAACGGTCTCCATTGATCAATGTCTTATTTTTCAAACCATTGAACAAAAAAATCAAAAGTACGAGGTAAACCATTTCGTAGAGCATGATGGGATGCCGCAATAGGCCATCGCCCAAATCCATACCCGTAAAAAAATCGGTGGGAATGCCGTAGGTTGGCTCGTCGGTCCCCATGGAAAAACAACCCATACGGCCAACAATAAGGGCAACCAAAATCGGGATAACGTAAACATCTCCGGAAGCGGTATTCACACCTATTATCTTTTTTATCAATTCAACACCGAACAAACCGCCAAGCAAACCGCCAACAATGGTTTTACTTTGATAAAGAACTGAAAAACTAAGGTAGTGGAGTACTTCGGGCGTTTCGAGCACAGCAATTACCCGCGAGCCAATTAATGCCCCAAGCATAGCGCCCAGCATAATCCACAGTCTGTTTTCGTCAGATATCGGGTCATTAATTCCTTTTTTATAGAAATAATACAACCTCACACCAATTATAAATGCCAGTGTTTCGAAAATATAATGATAATGGTATTGGCTACCAAAAAGTTCGAATTGAAAGGGAAACAGCGATTTTAACAGCATTTATTAAAACCAAAGTCTGCAAAAAACGGGTAAATGGTCAGAATAATACCTTTTATCCTTACTATCAGTTAATACAGCGAATTTCTGCACCTTAAATCCTTTGTTTACAAAAATGTAGTCGATCCTGTTTTTCAGGTCACTGTTAAAATCAAAAGCATTAAAAGTCCCTGTCGGGCCATATGGAGGCTCTACAGAAACATCTTTCGCGTCGATAAGAAATGATTTGATTGTAGCGATTGCTTCTGTTTCTGGCGTTACGTTTAAGTCGCCGGTAAAAACAACCGGTAGCGTTGGTGCAATCTGCTGTATTTTACGTTTAAGCAATTTAGCTGATTCGATCCTCGCCCGAACACCGATATGATCGTAATGTGTGTTAAAAACGATAAACTCTTTTTTATTCTGCTTATCGTACAATTTAACCCAGCTGCATATCCTGTTAAGTGCAGCATCCCAACCTTTTGATGGAACATCTGGTGTTTCTGACAACCAGAAAGTTCCGCCATCCTTTTTAGTGAACCTATTTTTATCAAAATAAACGGCAGAAAACTCACCCTTTCTTTTACCATCCTCACGACCAACACCCACTACATCGAAATTGGAATTCTCCAAAAGCGCATCAAACTGTTCAGGTAAGGCTTCCTGTACACAAAGAATATCAGCATCATGAAATTTCACTAGGGCTTTAACATTATCTTTCCGGTTAGGCCAAGCATTAACACCATCAGATGCTACATTTAAACGGATATTGTAAGTAATAATATTAATAGGGACTGCCGTTTTTTGCGCAAATGCCATAACGGTTAACAAAAGAAAAACAGGGATGATTTTTAAAGTATCCATAAATATAATTACACAATTTAATTAATGCTGGCTAACCAGTAATATTTAATTTTAAGCCGCTATTATACTAATTTAACGTTAATTGTATTTTAACAACCAAATATCTTTTAAATTAAATCTTCATCCCGATAACTATAGTAACGGTTATTGGCAAAAATCAGGTGATCGACCACATACAGACTAAGCAAATTTCCTGAAGCAACCATATTCCTGGTCAATTTATCGTCGCTCTCACTGGGCTTTAAACTTCCTGAAGGATGGTTATGTGCCAATACAATATTTGCGGCATTGTTTTCTAGAGCTGTTTTAAAAATAATTTTCGGATCGGCTACCGTACCTGCCTGCCCCCCTTTACTGATCAAAAATTTACCTATTACCCGGTTAGACCTGTTTAGGAGTAATATCCAGAACTCTTCGTGATTGAGATTAGCGAAAGTTTGATGTAAATATTTATAAACATCGTTAGAAGTAGTAACATGGGTAATGGCCTCCTCAGCAGTTTCCTTCCGCCGCAAACCAAGCTCCAGAGCGGCAATTATAGTTAATGCTTTGGCTTCTCCAATACCCCTAAACCTGGAAAGTTCCAAAATAGAAGCTTTTCCCAGTTTTGTTAAATTGTTATCGTAAAACGATAAAATCCTTTTACTTAAATCGACAGCGGTTTCATTTTTACTTCCTGAGCCAATTAAAATAGCAATCAGTTCGGCATCTGTTAAATGCCTTCGGCCATGTAATAAAAGTTTTTCACGCGGGCGATCTTCTTCGGCCCATAACTTTATACCTAGTTTCTGTTCGTAGTTTTCCATTTTTTTTAGACAAAAAAAGGCATCCTAACTTTTGGTTAGGATGCCTTACTAATATCGTAAAAAAATTGGCTTATTTTAAACCGTTAACGAATTTCGTTAATTTTGATTTGTTATTAGCCGCTTTGTTTTTGTGGATAATATTCTTTTTAGCTAAACGATCTAACATAGAGATTACTTTTGGCAATAAATCAGATGCAGATTTTTTATCTTCTGCAGCACGTAATCTTTTAATAAAGGTACGTGTAGTTTTTGCCTGATATCTGTTACGTAAACGTTTTGTTGCGTTTGCTCTAATTCTTTTTAATGAAGATTTATGATTTGCCATTTCTATTTAGCCTTTTATTTTTCTTATTCGTTTCCTATAATTCGGGTTGCAAATATAGGATTAATGTTTTTAAATTACAAAACACTTTCAACTTTTTTTTCATTAAAATTGAACCCCATTTCCGAACTGCAAAAATACGTTAAAATTATTCATTATAAATACTTTAACTTAATTCAATAAAATTTCCTTTCGATTAAGAAAACAGGCTTAAAAATACTATTTTTGAGCAAAACGATTTTGAGTGAAAAAACGAATAGCCATCTTTGCATCAGGTTCTGGCTCCAATGCCCAAAAACTGATGGAGCATTTTAAACGGAGTAATGAAATAGAAATATCTTTGGTGTTAACCAACAATGCTGATGCTTATGTATTACAGAGAGCTGATAATTTCGAAATCCCCACTCATATTTTCGACAAAAATGAGTTCTATAAAACTGATGAAATAATAGACCTGCTCAAAAATCTTGAAATCGATTTTGTAGTGCTTGCGGGTTTTCTCTGGTTGATCCCTAAAAACCTGATCCATGCTTACCCCGGCAGAATTGTAAATATCCATCCGGCAATCCTTCCAAAATTTGGTGGTAAGGGTATGTACGGAGACCATGTACACAATGCTGTTATGGCCGCCGGCGAAACTGAAGGCGGAATAACCATTCATTATGTTAATGAAAACTATGACGAAGGAGAGTATATTTACCAGGCCAGGTACAGAATAGACAAAAACGACAATCTGGAAATGGTAAAATTTAAAGGTCAGCAGCTCGAACATCAGCATTACCCACGTATTGTAGAAACCATTGTTAAAAAGATCAGCAAATAAATTACACAATAAAACGGGTTAATAAGGCTATTTAATTAGGCTTTAGGAGAGCTTACCTGGCAAATGAATATACCTTATTATATATAGTGGAATAAAATTTAATATTGATAGGTAAATCTCATTAAAAAACAATCCTGTTTTACTACCTTTGCGGCTCAAAATTTTCAGTAGAATGAGTCAATCCATTAAAATCAAAAACGCTTTAATCTCAGTATATTATAAAGATGGTTTGGAGCCATTGGTAAAATTGTTGGCCGCGCAAGGGGTACAGTTATTTTCTACCGGTGGAACAGAACAATTCATCAAAGATTTAAATCTTCCGGTTACGGCGGTTGAAGATTTAACAGGTTATCCATCTATTTTAGGCGGACGTGTTAAAACCCTACATCCGAAAGTATTTGGTGGAATTTTAAACCGTAGAGCGTTAGCGGGAGATCAGGAGCAGATTGCTGAATATGAGATCCCTGAAATTGATTTGGTTATTGTTGACTTATACCCTTTTGAAGAAACCGTAAAAGCAGGCGGAACACCAGAAGAAATTATCGAGAAAATTGATATTGGTGGTATCTCCTTAATCCGTGCTGCTGCGAAAAACTTCAACGATGTGGTGATTATCGCATCGAAAAACGACTACCCTACTTTACAAGCCCAATTAGAAGCCCAAAATGGTGAAACTACTTTAGCACAACGTAAATCGTTCGCTAAAACAGCGTTCCACACTTCTTCGCACTACGATACTGCAATTTTCAATTACTTCAATACAGAAGAGCCTCTTGATGTTTTCAAACAAAGCGTAACAGAAGCTAAAACTTTGCGTTATGGCGAAAACCCTCATCAAGGTGGTGTATTCTATGGCGATTTAGATGCCATGTTTACCAAATTGAACGGTAAAGAACTTTCTTATAACAATCTGGTAGATGTAGATGCAGCTGTTGCGTTGATCGACGAATTTGAAGATCCAACTTTTGCAATCTTAAAACATACAAACGCTTGTGGTATTGCTTCCCGCCCAACTGTTAAACAAGCCTGGATTGATGCATTGGCCTGCGATCCGGTTTCTGCTTTTGGTGGTGTATTGATTACCAATGTTGCGGTAGATTTAGAAACGGCTCAAGAAATCAACAACCTGTTTTTCGAAGTATTAATTGCACCTTCTTACCAACCAGAAGCAATTGAGTTATTCAGCAAAAAGAAAAACCGCGTTATTTTACAACGTAACGAGGTTGAGTTGAGCAAAAAACAATTTAAAACCTTATTAAACGGTGTAATTGAGCAGGATAAAGATTTAATTATCGAAGGTCCTGAACAAATGACAACCGTAACCGATAAAGCACCAACGGCACAAGAGTTAAAAGATTTATTCTTCGCTAACAAAATTGTAAAACACACTAAATCGAACACCATTGTTTTGGTTAAGGATGATGTTTTAATTGCAAGCGGCGTTGGTCAAACTTCACGTGTTGATGCCTTAAGACAAGCGATTGAAAAAGCAGCGGCTTTCGGATTCAGTGTTAAAGGTGCTGCTATGGCTTCTGATGCTTTCTTCCCTTTCCCTGATTGTGTTGAAATTGCTGCCGAAGCCGGAATTACAGCTGTTCTGCAACCAGGTGGATCGATTAAAGATGCTGATTCTGTTGCTAAAGCAAACGAAAAAGGCATTGCAATGGTAACCACTGGGGTAAGACACTTTAAACACTAGAAAGGTAGGAGGTTGAGGGTTTAAGGCGGAAGGCTTTACCTATCGAAAGGCCAAATTCACCACGCAGGCATGAAACTTTGAGAGGCTTCCTCCTTTGGAGGAGGCAGGGGGAGGAAATTTGAAAGCCTGCCCAGGTGACCTAACCCGGCAGCAGTCGATCCGATTTTTCATCAGACTGAACGGATAGCAGGACTTCTTTAACCTAAGGATTACAGCTATTTATTTTCTGAACATTTTAATTGCCTTAAAAACAATTTAATAACTAAAGAAAATAAAACTTAAAACAATAAAAAAGCTATTTTTACATTAGGAATAGTATAGATTTGATAAAATAAAGAAAACATACCTTATACATGGGATTATTTAATTGGTTTACGCAAGAAGTTGCCATCGATTTAGGCACTGCGAATACCCTGATTATACATAACGACAAAGTAGTTGTAGATGAGCCATCTATCGTTGCTTTCGATCGTACTACAAACAAAGTCATTGCTATAGGTCGTCAGGCAATGCAAATGGAGGGTAAAACCCACGATAATATTAAAACCGTTCGCCCATTAAAAGATGGTGTAATTGCCGATTTCAACGCTGCTGAAGCGATGATTAAAGGCATGATCCGCATGCTTAATGGCGGTAAAGGATGGATGTTCCCATCTTTACGTATGGTAATCTGTATTCCATCTGGTATTACTGAAGTAGAAAAACGTGCGGTACGCGATTCAGCTGAAATTGCCGGTGCAAAAGAGGTATACTTAATTCATGAGCCAATGGCAGCAGCTGTAGGTATCGGAATTGATGTAGAAGAGCCAATGGGTAATATGATTATCGATATAGGTGGCGGTACGACAGAAATTGCGGTTATCGCTTTATCAGGTATCGTGTGCGATCAATCTATCCGTGTTGCGGGAGATAACTTCGACTCCGATATTGTAAACTACATCCGCCGTCAACACAACATTATGATTGGTGATCGTACTGCTGAAAAAATTAAAATTGAAGTTGGCGCAGCTTTGCCTGAATTACAGGATGCTCCTGCTGATTTCGCAGTTCAAGGTCGCGATTTAATGACCGGTGTACCTAAACAGATTACGGTTTCTTATACCGAAATTGCGCACTGTTTAGATAAATCGATCTCTAAAATTGAAGAAGCAATTTTAAAAGCTTTAGAGATTACGCCTCCAGAGCTTTCGGCAGATATTTACCAAACTGGTATTTATTTAACCGGTGGTGGTGCATTGTTAAGAGGTTTAGATAAGCGTGTAGCTGCTAAAACCAAACTACCTGTTCACGTTGCAGAAGATCCGCTTCGTGCAGTAGTTCGTGGAACTGGCATCGCCCTTAAAAACATTGGCGGATATAAATTCTTAATGCAATAACATTTAGCTTGGGGTTTGGGGTTGTGAGCTTGGAGTTTTCCACTCATACGCCAAACTTTTAACTCCAAACTCCAATCTTTTAACTCCAAACTCAAATGCGTAACCTTTGGATTTTCATCAGCAGATACAACGCATTTTTCTTATTTATCATTTTTTTTATCGTAGGGATCTATCTAACGGTGAAAAACAACTCCTATCAGCGTAGCGTAACATTAAACTCAAGCAATGAGGTAGTAGGTACCGCATACGAAAGATTAAATGTATTTAAACGATATTTAAATCTAGGTATGGTTAACGATAGCCTTGCAGCCGAAAATGCCAAGCTTAAAAGCCAGTTACTAGGATTAACTACGGTAGATACGGCCAAAGATGTTAAAGTGGTAGATACGGTTACTAATCAGCAATATACTTATTTAGCAGCCAAGGTGGTTAAAAATTCGATTACTTTGCGCAACAATGTAATGACCATTAATAAAGGTACTGTTGATGGCATTAAAAGTGGCATGGCCGTTATTGCGCCTCAACGTGGAGTGGTTGGTTTTATCCGTGATGTTTCTGCACATTTGGCAACCATACAATCGCTATTGCATAAAGACACTAAAATTAGTGTAACCTTGAAAAAGAATCATGTTTTAGGCTCTTTGGTTTGGGGTGACGGAAATTTTGATATTAAAAAGGCATTTGTTAAAGAGGTGCCCAACCACATTAAAATGTATGTGGGCGATACTGTGGTAACCTCGGGTTATGCTGCATTTCCAGCTGGAATTTTAGTCGGAAAAATCAGCAAAGCAAATGTAGCCACCAATGATAATTTCTTATCAGGAGAATTAAATTTATTTACAGATTTTAGCACATTGCAATATGTATATGTGGTTAAAGATAAAAAAGCCGAAGAGCAAAAGGCTTTGGAAGGCTTAGTTAAACCGAATGAATAGTAGAATCATAATTGTAAATGTGATCAGGTGGTTTTTACTCCTTTTTGTGCAGATCTTCCTGCTCAAGAATATGGGCTTTTATGATCTTTCCACACCGTTTATCTATGTGCTGTTTTTGCTCCTGCTCCCATTCGGAATCCCCAATATTTTGTTGTATTTATTGGCTTTTGGAACAGGCTTAACCCTTGATGCTTTTTACGATACCATGGGCGTACATGCTACGGCCTGCGTAGTATTGGCTTTTGTAAGGATTTCCTTTATATCGATAAGTTTAAACCGCGACGCAATTGACGACCCAGAACCATCGTTAAGTTATATGGGTTTCCAATGGTTTTCACTTTATGCTTTTCTTTGCGTTGTTGCACACCACCTGGTGATGTTCTTTTTAGAAACATTTAGGCTAACCGAAATTGGTTATACCTTAATGAGATGCGGCTTAAGTTGTATCTTTACACTGCTTATTATTTTATTGGTAGAGTTTATATTCTATAGAAGAACACCACGCTAATGGATCAATTATTTAACCGAAAATATATCGTTCAAGGATTATTTATTGCAATCGCCCTGATTTTATTGGGAAAATTATTTTATATCCAGATTATTAGCGACAAGGCCTTTGTTTCTGCAGAAAGTAATGTTTTACGCAAAATTTATAAATATCCTGCCCGTGGTGCCATCCTGGACCGGAACATGAAGGTTATTGTGCAAAATGAACCTGTGTACGACCTAATGGTTACACCAAATGAAGTAAAACCTTTTGATACCTTGGCACTTGCGCAGGCTTTAGACATTACTTTTGAGGATGTTCGTAAAAACCTTAAAAAAGCAAGGGGAAAATCGAGTTATCAGGCTACCCCTTTTCTCAAACAGATTTCGGTTCAAAGTTATGCCCGCCTGCAGGAAACCCTTTACCGTTTTCCCGGCTTTAGAACACAAGACAGAACCATCAGGCATTATCCTGATAGTGTTGGCGGACAGCTATTTGGCTACGTAAAAGAAGTAAGCCCCACCGATATCGAAAAATCTGAAGGCTTTTACAAACCTGGCGATTATAAGGGTAAAAGTGGTTTAGAGTTTTCTTATGAAGAAACTTTAAGGGGTGAAAAGGGTGTAATTAATACGGTATACGATGCACACAATACCCCACAGGGAAGTTATGCCGATGGTAAATATGATGTAAATGCGGTTTCGGGAGAAAGATTGATCTCAGGCATCGATATGAGGATTCAAAAACTCGGTGAGGAATTGATGATGAACAAGGTTGGGGCAATTGTAGCGATTGAGCCTGCTACAGGAGAAATCCTTTCATTGGTAAGTAGTCCGGGCTATGATCCAAATCTTTTGGTGGGCAGAAACCAGGGGAATAATTACATGGAATTTATTGTGGGCAATCCATACCGCCCATCTTTAGTAAGGCCTATAATGGGTTACTACCCCCCAGGATCGTCATTTAAGCCAGTTGATGCGCTAATCGGATTACAAGAAGGCGTAATAGATCCCAATACCACATTCTTTTGTCCGCACTATTATCAGGCTGGAAATAGAAAAATTAAATGCGAACACTTTGATGGTTCAATTTCGCTGAGAAGAGGTATTGCCCGTTCCTGCAATACTTATTTTTGTTATGTTTTTCAAAAGTTGATCACCAAAAACGGAATGAAAAACCAACGACAAACTTATCAGGAATGGCGCGATAAAGTGGCCAAATTTGGTTTCGGATCAAAACTCGACATTGATATGCCCTATGAAAGAAAAGGCTATTTTTATACCGCAGACCACTACGATAAAATTTATGGTAAAAGATGGGGGTACACCAATGTAATTTCGCAGGCTATTGGCCAGGGTGAGATTACCGCTACCCCATTACAAATGGCAAATGCCATGGCTATTATTGCTAACCGTGGTTATTACATTAAACCACACTTAATTAAAGGTATAGGCGATAAAAATCTGGTTAAAAAAGAATATGTGGTTAAAAATTATGTAGGCGTAGACGCCAAACATTTCGAACCTGTAATTGATGGTATGCAGGATGCTGTAAACACCAGCTGGGGAACCGCTATTCTTTCACGGATTCCTGATATAGTACTCTGTGGAAAAACAGGAACGGTACAAAACCCACACGGAAAAAACCACTCTGTGTTTATAGGTTTTGCCCCAAGGGATAATCCAAAAATTGCTATTGCAGTAATTGTCGAAAATGCGGGTTTTGGCAGTACTTATGCAGCGCCGATAGCCAGTTATATGATCGAAAAATATCTTAAAGGTAATGTTAGCGGTGGAAGAGCAGCTCAGGTAGAGTGGATGAAGAATCAAAACCTGCTTCCTTTATTAATCGACAAAACAAAAAAGATCAAATTAACGAAGGCAGATAGTCTGTTGCTTAAAAAAGCAGATTCAACCAAAAGAATAAAAGATAGTTTGAGAATTAAATCGGCAACGATAAAACAGACGGTTACTACAAAACCTAAAGAATTAAAATCTGTAATCATCGATAAACCTGTAATCCAGAAATAAAATGCAGCAGCAACAGGGAAACCGTTTTTTCTTTAATGTAGATTGGATTACTGTTTTAATCTATATCGCCTTATGCGCTATTGGTTTCATCAATATTTATGCCTCTGTTCCACCAGAACAAACAGCTGTATTTGGCTTTAGTACGCTTTACGGCAAACAGCTCATTTATATCATCACTGGTTTAATTTTAGGCTTATCTATCTTATTGTTTGATGGAAGGCTTTTCAATGTCTTCTCACCTTTTATTTATGGTGGCACACTGCTGTTGTTAATGGCCGTATTGGTAATCGGGAACAAAGTGGCTGGGAACCAGGCATGGATTGCAATAGGCTCCTTTAAACTTCAACCTGCCGAATTTGCCAAGTTTGGCACAGCCTTGCTTCTGGCGAGATACGTTGGTGCATTTAACCCTAAATTCCGCGATGTTAAATCAATCATGATCGCTGGATTAATTGTGGGCGCACCGCTATTGTTAATTATGCTTCAGCCCGATACGGGTTCGGCATTGGTGTTTCTTGCATTTATGTTTCCATTGTATCGTGAAGGTTTATCAGGTTATTTTCTATTGATATTTTTGGGAATGATTGTGCTCTTTATTGCCGATTTCCTGGTACCTACCTATATCTTAATCATCATTATTACCACAATTGCTGGCCTTTTCATTTACAACAACAGAAGAAAACAAAAAATAATCTTCTCTACTGTTTTGGTAACCGTTTTCGCTATTGGCTATCTCTTTTTAATAAAAATTGCCTACGAAAAGGTTTTAGCGCCCCACCAACGCAGCCGTATCGAATTAATGTTAGGGCTTAAAACCGATAATAAAGGTGCGGGTTATAATGTAATTCAATCACAGATTGCCATCGGCTCAGGGCAGGCAACCGGCCGTGGATTTTTACAGGGCACACAAACCAAATATGGTTATGTACCAGAGCAGAGTACCGATTTCATCTTCTCTACCATCGGTGAGGAATGGGGATTTATGGGCTGTTCTGTAGTGATAGGTTTGTATATGTTCCTGCTACTCCGATTGGTTAATTTAGCAGAAAGACAACGATCTACATTCTCCAGGGTGTATGGCTATAGCGTAGCCTGTATCCTGTTTTTTCACGTTTTTATTAATATCGGGATGACGATTGGTATAATTCCAGTAATTGGAATTCCCCTACCCTTAATTAGTTATGGTGGTTCATCTTTATGGAGTTTTACAATCTTGCTGTTCATCTTTTTAAAGCTGGACTCTAACCGGATGGGATTTATTTAGTCCTAAGTCGGGAGTCCACAGTCTGGAGTCGATATCTCAACCGAGACGCGTCATCCTGAATAAATTTTAAGCGGCATTACAAATGCCAATTTCATTCATCCTTGTTATTCCAAAGGAATCACTTTGTGACAAACAATGACGGATCTTGTATTCGCTTTTATCGGGTTTAGGTGGGCAGTTCTGTGCTAAGTTTTGCGTTAATAAACCCAACTTAACGGAAATCCTTTTTGGAAAAATCATATTTTCCATTAAAGTAAATTTACAAAAAGATTGAAGTGGTGGTGGGACTACAGCACCAATGAAATGCTAAACAATCGTTTCCTAATTATTTACAAAATTAGAATCGTTTCTCTATAATCAGGTTTTTAGGCCAGAGTTGATATCAAAAGAGATGCTTTATCCTGAATTTATTTCGGGATATAAGATATCTATCTATGGCATTGCAAATGCCAATTCATACATCCTCGTTACAAACGAGGACGATGCATGATAGATACTAAAACAAGTTCAGTATGACGATGTGCGGTGTAACGCCAAGCGCATGCCGCCTTACGCTTTCTGCTCTACCTACTAAACCTACGGTTTAACAGCTCGTAAAACTGATCGACCGTAGCCTGTTTATTGGCCCAATTATTTTTCACCGCATAATTATGCTGAAGGTAGCTATCTGCGGCTTCGAAACTGCTCATCTTATTTATGATATCAATTACCTCCGAATAGGCCAGATTATACCCATTAAAAAGATCTTTGATAAAAAGTAATTTTTCGTTTAAACTAATCGCCTGCTTTAAATCGGCAATAGGTGCTTTAACAGGCTCATCGCTTTTACCATTTGTTTTGGCAAGCAGATCATTCAAACTTGGTGCAGGTTTAGCCGCTTCGGGTTGTGGAGCTGGTTTTACCGGAACAGCTTCAGGCCTAAACAAGGGGCGTTCCTGTTCAACAGGCGGCGAAATAATGGAATCATCCAGTTTCACATCTTTCAGTGCCTCAATAGGCTCACTTGGTACAGCAACCGGTTCTACTTCTTTAACAGCTACAACAGGTTCCTCTTCGGCAATTACTAAAGGTTCTTCCTCTTCTTCCTGCGGAATTAAAAAAGGTTCAGGGCCAATCTCATCTTCTTCAGTTGGTGCAGGCTCTTCCTGAACAGATAAAGTTTCTTCCTTTTCGTGAATTATCTTTTTACGTGCTAAAATTTCGGCTTCTTCTTTGCTTAAAGGGCGATCGAAAATTTCTTCAACAGATTTCGCCTCATAATCGAACTGGTCGTTTTCATTGTGTGTACCCAATACAAATTCAAAAGTATGATCATCCTGGTCTGGCTTAAAGAAATCTTTATTTAAAAGCGATGCAGCTTTTTCTTCTTCAATAATTTCATCATCCAGTACTTCCTGTTCGGGCTTCACATCCACACGTTCTTCCTCTTCCTGAGCAGTAGCCACTTCTTCCAGTTCCTGAGGATCGAAACACTCATCGTCTTCTACATAACTTTTTTCAACTTCGGGCAGTATGATGGTATTTTGTTCGGCCAACAAAGCATGATTTCCAGGTTCAGCAGGCTTATCTTCTACTATGGTGTTTAATTTTTTGACGACATTCACATGATCGGAAAGAAAATGGGCATTGGCCAGAAAAAGCTCCAGCTCTAAATCGTTTAGTTGCTGAGGGTTTTGAGCTAAAAACTGATATTGCTCATTTAATTCTGTTAAAATGCTGCCGATCTTTCGGAAAATATCCTGTTGGTTCATCATAAAATTAAAACGAATTTTTAGTCGATTTATGTTGGTAACTATGTGTTCAAAAATAACACATAATTCTCATTTAATTTCATTCCGTAATATTATAAAAAGCATAATTAAGTAGTTCTGTTTATTATAACAGAAAATTTATAAAGAATGTTTAATTGCTCAGTCACTGATTCAATATATGATCAAATTATTATATTAGTAATATGAAATTTAAATACGCTCTCATCATTTCAAGCTTAGTTTTGGCCACTTTCTATGATTTTTGGCTTTGAGATTAGCCTCATATAAGTAACCTCTTTAAATTTAATTTTCTAATATTTTATTTGGTCTTTATTCTAAATCTGTTAGTAACAAAACCGAAATTCTCGCTAAATCATATTTATGAAATGATGTATTTTTACTAAGTTTATTAATAAAACAAAAAACAACTATGCTCTCAACAACTTGCGCAATCATGTTTGGTATACCTGAAATTTTAATACTCTTACTGGGTATATTGATTTTCTGGTCGGTAGCCAATTTTGGAAAAAACACTTCTTTAGGATTCTGGGGTTCACTATTACTAGCGATATTCACAACGCCCATTATTGCCTTTTTAATTATTTTAATTTTTTTTAGAAAAAATAAAGGCTAATTCCCACACAGAAAGGAACTTTGCACGTAAAATTGGCTTTTAAAAGTCATGAGTCTTTATTTTTAACTTTTTTTGACTACAAAATTCTCATATTTGTTCGTTTTAAAAATTATAGAACGGACATAGGGGAATAAAAAAAGAGGCATGTTATTTAGCGAACAAAATTTTAGAAGAAGAGGCGAATTTTCGGGAAGTATAGAGGTGGTATGTGGCTCTATGTTTTCTGGTAAAACGGAAGAACTGATCCGCAGATTAAAAAGAGCCCAGATTGCTAAATTGAACGTCGAAATTTTTAAACCCCGTACCGATACCCGCTACCATGAAACGGCTGTGGTTTCGCACGATTTAAACTCGATAAACTCTACCCCTGTTGATAGCGCTTCTGCCATTTTACTGCTCGGCACCAATACACAGGTGGTTGGGATAGATGAAGCGCAGTTTTTTGATGATGAACTTCCTGATGTTTGCAATAAACTAGCCCTTAAAGGTATACGGGTTATTGTTGCGGGTCTGGATATGGATTTTACAGGCAAACCCTTTGGCCCGATGCCTGCTTTAATGGCCATTGCCGAACATGTTACCAAAGTAAATGCCGTTTGTGTTTGTTGTGGAAACCCTGCCCTATACAGTTACCGTACAGTTGCTGATGAAGCTACCGTTTTGTTGGGTGAAAAGGAAAGTTATGAGCCACGATGCAGGGCTTGCTATAATCTCGGCAAGGGATAACACCATTCTTGATTAATGTGTACCTTTAAGTTGCACTTAAATATTGATATGGATAAACAATTTAAAATCAATGTTTTTAGAACCGGTTTGGCAAAATTCGTAACTTTCGAAGAAAAAGAATGGGAAATCTTAATTCAGTACCTGAGTTTTTCTACCCTAAAGAAAAAGGAACATTTTGTAGCTGAAGGAAAAGTATGCGATTATATAGCCTTCATTATTCAGGGTGCCGTAAGGCATTATCATGTTAAAGACGGGCAAGAAATTACCGGTTATTTTTGTTTTGAAAATGAGCTGGTAAGTGCCTATAAAAGCTTTGTAAAAAGAGTACCGAGTACAAACTTTATTCAGGCCCTGGAGGAAACCCAACTTGTTCTTATTGCCTACACCGATCTTCAAAAAATGCTAAACCATCCCGTGCTGGGGCTGAAAATGGAACGGTTTGGCCGTCTGGTTGCTGAATATTACATCTGCTGTTTTGAAGACCGTCTTAATGCTTTTGTTACGCAAAGCCCCGAAGAACGTTATACTGCGCTTGAAAAAACTGCAAAAGATATTTTCCAGCGTGTTCCACAACACTATATCGCCAATTTTTTAGGCATTACCCCTGTTTCACTCTCGCGTATCCGTAAACGCACACTCATTTTAAAGGATTAAATTTAAACCTTATCTTTTGTTAACGTTTTTATGGTTCAATGCCGCATAACTTTGAACTAATCAAAAACGAAGATATGCACACTATACTTGGCGCCGGCGGACCAACAGCAAACGCACTCACCAGAGAATTAACCAATACGAACGAAACCATTAGATTGGTTAGCAGAAAACCAATTTCTACAAGCAACCCTAATGCAAGCTGGGTTAAGGCCGATTTATTAAATGAAGCTGAACTTTTCGCAGCAGCAGAAGGTTCGAACGTAATATACCTATGCGCCGGTTTGGTTTACGATGCCAAAGTATGGCAAGAACAATGGCCGGTTATTATTCAAAATGTAATTAATTTAACTAAACGTACAGGCGCAAGGCTAATATTTTTTGATAATGTTTATATGTATGGCCTGGTAAATGGCCCAATGACAGAAGATACACCTTACCATCCTTGTAGCTTAAAAGGGGAAGTAAGGGCAAAGGTAGCCGAACAATTAATGAACGAATCGAAGGCGGGCAACATAAATGTAACCATTGCCCGTGCTGCAGATTTTTACGGAGCAGATTCGATGAACAGCTTTTTTGACATGATGGTACTCGATAAGTTTGCCAAAAAAAATAGCGCTCAATGGATCGGAGACCCAAATACACTACATAGTTTTACTTACATTGAAGATGCTGGAAAAGCTTTATTTCTGTTAGGACAAACACCCGATTCTGGCAACCAGATATGGCACCTGCCAACCGCGGCTCCTTTAAAAGGGAAAGCTTTTATAGAAATGGCTGCAAAGATTTATGAAACCAAACCTCAATATTCGACCATTAATAAACTGATGCTACGTTTAGTAGGTTTATTTAAAAAGGTCGTTGCAGGTACTGTAGAAATGTATTATCAGTACGATCATGATTATCATTTCGATTCTACCAAATTTGAAAAGGCATTCAACTTTAAGCCTACTGCTTATTATGATGGCATTTTAAAATTATCAAAAACGATGTATAAAAAGCAGAATTGACATGAATCAGGGCAAATTATAAAGCCAACTATTTATCTTTAGCGCAAATGATTCAAGATAATACAACAGGTAAAAACAGCATTAAAACCATATCGGTTTTAGGCTGTGGCTGGTATGGCTTGGCTTTAGCCAAAAAACTGACCGGGTTAAATTATACCGTTAAGGGTTCTACCACAAGTCAGGAGAAACTAGCAATACTGCAAGCCGAAAATATACAGCCGTTTTTAGTCAACTTTACGGCGGAAGCGGTTGTAGCTGATCCAGCTTTTTTTGAGGCTGATACCTTGTTTATCTGTATTCCTCCAAAGCGTAATTCGACTGAACTTCTTGATTATCCACAAAAGATAGATTCAATTTTGGCTGCTGCGAAAGATAAATCGAAGCATGTGGTATTGATCAGTTCGACGAGTGTTTATGCTGATGAAAACAAAACAGTAAATGAAACCAGCGAGACACATCCTGATACGGATTCGGGAAGAGTTGTTTTAGCTGCAGAAATTCTATTTAAGGAACTATTTCCCGAAAACTGTACAGTGATCCGCTTTGCAGGCTTAATTGGCCCCGACCGTAACCCGGGGAGATTCTTTGCTGGAAAAAGTAATGTGCCGAATGGTTTGGCACCCGTAAACCTAATTCACCAAATAGATGCTGTAGGGATTGCAGTCAAGCTTTTGAAAAAACAGGCATTTGGTAGAACGTATAATGCCTGCTCGCCAAACCATCCTGCAAAAATGGATTTCTATGCCAATGCAGCCGAAACCACAGGACTTGCCGAACCTGATTTTATTGCAGAAAAGAAAGATTGGAAAATTGTAGAGAGTATTAATGTACCTCAGTTTTTGGGTTATGCCTTTGAGGTTGGGATTTAATGTTCACCTTAATGGAGGTGCATTTATAAGTCGCAGCGTCATTCCCAACTTGATTGGGAACCACGTAGTGCTCATGAATGCCCTTGAAGAGAGAAAAGCTTATGAATAATCGTAATGCAATAAGCTTTAAGATTCCCACCTGCGTGGGAATGACGACCGATTTTTGAAATCCGCGTTGATCTCTTTGTTTACAACATGGATTAATTTAACTCAACAACCCCAATAATTCTTTCTTGGTTAAGTTCTTAAATAAACTGCCATCTGTCTGGATCAGATCCTTAACCAGATCTTTTTTTGTGGCTTGAAGTTTCATAATTTTCTCTTCAATGGTATCAGGGCAGATTAAACGCACAGCCATCACATTTTTATGCTGGCCAATCCGGTATGCCCGATCTATGGCCTGGTTTTCTACAGCAGGGTTCCACCAAGGGTCTACCAGGTAAACATAATCGGCTTCAGTAAGGTTCAATCCGGTACCCCCAGCCTTTAAACTGATCAGGAAAACCGGAATATCGGCGTTTTGTTGAAATGAGCTAACTACTTCGGCTCTTTTACGGGTTTGCCCGGTAAGGTATTCGTATTTAATGCCACGATTTTCCAATTGCTTTTTAATCAGATCGAGCATGGTTACAAACTGAGAAAAAACCAGGATTTTATGCTTTCCGGCCTTGCTCTTGATCTGCTCCATCAATACATCAATTTTTGATGATGCCTGTAAATAAGATTTTCCATCAGCCAATAATGCGGCCGAATTGCAGATCTGCCTTAAGGTGGTAATGCTTTTCAATACATGCATCGAGCTTTTTGGTAATTCATCTTCCTGTTTACCCAGAATAAAGTCCTGGATTTCCTTTTTGTTCGCTTCGTATACTTCGCGCTGCTCGGCTCCCATTTCGCAGTACAGTACAATTTCCGTTTTATCGGGAAGTTCTTTCGCCACCTGTTCTTTTGTTCTGCGGAGAATAAACGGTCTTATTTTTTGCTGAAGTTCCTCTGCCCTCCTACTATCTTTAAACTGATCGATAGGGGTTGAATATAAATCGGCAAATTGCTGTTTACTGCCAAACAAACCCGGACAAGCGAATGACAGCTGCCCGTACAAATCAAAGGTATTGTTCTCTATCGGGGTTCCCGTCATCGTTACTTTATTCCTTGATTGCAGCATCCGAACAACTTTATAACGTTGCGAATCCGGGTTTTTAATCAGCTGCGATTCATCCAAAAAGATATAGTTAAAGCGATAATCCTTTAAGAAACGAATATCAGAAAGCAGCGTTCCGTAAGAGGTTAAAATGATTTCATAATCATCGAAAGTATCAGTTGTTTTAGTCCGTTCGCCAGCATAAATGGTTTTTACCTTCATAGATGGTGCAAATTTCTCTACTTCGGCTTTCCAGTTAAAAATTAACGAAGCCGGAACCACCACCAGATTTGTATTGTGTTTTACTTTTTCGCGCTGTGATAAAATGAAAGCCAAAACCTGAATGGTTTTACCCAATCCCATATCATCGGCCAGGCAAGAACCAAAATTAAAGTCATCCAAAAAGTTGAGCCAGTTTAGGCCGTCTTTCTGGTAATGGCGTAAAGTTGCTGTTAAACCTTTTGGTACTTCCACTTCCTGAATCGAATCTGTCCCTTCAAATTTCTGTTTGTAAAGTTTCAATTCATTCTTTACATCACCATCTAACAAAGCATCTTCATAAAGCTCGTTTATAGAAGCAAACTTAATTTTTGGCGTAAGAATGGCATCTTCGGTTACTTCACCTGCACTAAAATAAGCGGCAAATTTTTCGATCCATTCATGTGGCAGTATGCCTTGTGTTCCATCATCAAGCGTTACAAACTTACTTTTGTTCCTGATCGATTTATGCAGATGCTTCAGCGCAACCTGTTGCTTGCCAAACTTCACTTTTACTTTGGTTTCGAACCAATCTGTTCCACTTAAAACCTCGATATTGATTTTAGCCTGAAATTCGCTCAGTTTATTGTTTTTAAGTTGGTTGAAGCCTAAAATATGAATGCCTTTGTTCCGCCATACTTCAAAAGCTTCGAGAAACCAGGCTTCTTCCAAGAAGCGTTTGCGGTGCAGGTAAAAAGAATCGTTCGTTTCCTGATCGTAGAAATAAGGATGCTGCTTCAATACGTTTCCAATAAACTGCAGCTCGGCATTTTCGTCGCGGTGCAAGGTAAAAAGGTTACCCAGTTTATCCTGCGCCTGGATCTGCTTTTTAGACAGCACAGGTATTTCTAAATTCCCATAGCGCATTACCGGCGTAAGGAGAATGTAATCTTCAGATTCTGAGAGGTAGATCAATTGTTCATTTTCGAGATCAAAGCCTTTTTCTTCGATCTGGCTTTTGGTAGCCGGTTTTAAATAAGAATAATCGACATGAATACTTCCCTCTAAAGGCACCAAAATAACCTTCTGAAACTCAGGATATTTTGTTTTGTGCAGGATTAATCTGTTGCTCTGCTTTTTAAAAAACCCGATTACGCGTAGAAAATCCAACCTGCCAATTAAATAAAGTTGATTGTTAAGTTTAACAAAATACTGATGCACGAGTACCAGATTATCCAACTCATAAGATTTGCCTTCGATGATCAACCGACCTGTGATTTCGTAATAATCATCGCGTTGGCTTACCGAAAGACGCAGGTCTACTTCTAATAAATGAACATCAACTGCTGTAATGGTCGACGCTTGAATAGCGACAGACTGCTTGCTATCCTGTAGGTAAAAAGGAATTTGTTCAGGGTTTTTAACGATTGCTTTTAAGGCTTCGATCTCCGCCTCACTTTGATCGCTATTGTAATTCTGTTGAAAAGTGGTAATGCCACTATAAAACTTCACCTGATCATTATCATCTGTTTTAAAAAGCAAATCAGCTGGATTGATTCCTTTTATAGGATTTTTAACCTTGCCACTTTTAGTGGTTTCGGCTTCAAATAATTCTACAGTTAAATTGTTGTAATAGCGGTGTTGCCCAAAAACCAGGATCATTTTATCCTGATCGTTTTTAGCCTGTACTTTTATTTTGGCTTTAGTTGCCGGAAGTAAAAGTTCCTGTAAATTTTGTTGGGCTTCTTTATTGAATGGCTGAAGGGCATCCATTTTTGGCCGGATATCTACATGGCCGTTTTCGTAGCTCAGGTTAAAAAGAAGATCGAGGTTTTCTTCTTTTTCTAAACCATAGTCAATTGCAATTTTTAAAAATTTTTGCTTCCGAAGGTTAGCATCGAAGAAAATAAGCAGATCCTGGCGCTGAAGAATATTGTATAAAACCCTTGCCTGATGCTCACACAATTTATGTTTTGGTGTAGCGCAACGACAAGAAAGTTTTACGGAGTTTGAGTGCTGCTGCACCTGAACAATTGGGAAGGGCAATCCAGAGGCCTCATCGCTAAAGGCTGCAAAATCGATTTCAATCTGCTCTGGGAAAAGCTGGTAAAAGCCTTTAACATCAGTATGGATCAATCCGCTTAAATGTTTGAGGATAACAATCTGGCTCAGATTTTTCAGGTTAAAATCCGTCAAAATATAATCGTAAGGATTTTGTTCTGATACTAGATGCGCGGTTACCTGTTCACTCATTTAAACTAAAATAGCTAAGTGATAAAAGTAATCATTAATAAGTTTTAGCTAAAACCTCTTTTTAGGTTTTTATGCACAATGGATAATTTATTCTCAGAAAATCGTCATGCTGAATTTATTTCAGCATCTATCAAGCCACTAAGACCCTGAAATAAATTCAGGGTGACGGATCGCGTTTATAAAATTTTCTTACTACAGTGATTTACGCAGGTTCAAATAAAAAGGCACTGCTATCTTTTCAGTTTTTCCATTGAGAATAAATTCGGCAGCTTGAGCGCCCAGTTCGCTAAAATCAGTTGAAATGGTGGTAATCCCATCCAAAATAATCTTTTTTAAAGGCGTTTCGTTATAAGAAATTACGCCAACATCTTTCCCGATTTTAAGTTTTTGGGCAATTAAACGCTCAATGAGCATCACCAGATCGTCTTCCATCAGGTTAATGTACACCTCCCCAGGATTAATTTCTTCGTCTTTAATGTTATGAATTACTTTGTGATCGAAAGCATATTGCTGGCAGAACCTATAAAAACCGGTTAGAATCTCGTGCGGAAAATAGCTGTTTTTTGGGAAGATAATTTTTAAGGTCCGGTAATGAGATAGCCGGTCTAAAGCCTGTTCTAAAGCCGCGTAAATATCCTGCGCAAAGTTTTCATATGCCGCAGCATAATCCCCTGTTACACCTGGCAACAATTTATCAAGGATAACTAGTTTTTCTTTTGGAATGGTATTGATAATTTCGTGTGCATTCTCGCCTCCTTCTAAAAAATGTGGAATAATTACAAAGTGCGAATAATCATCACGTTTGGTAACGATCATTTTTTTAAACAGTGCGAAATCGTTGTTGTAGATATAAAAATCTATCGCAGCTCGTTCTCCTAAGGTTTTTGTAAAGGAATCGTAGATAATTTTTTTGTGCGTACTGAGTTTATTAAAAAGCAGACAGACTTTTAGTTTACGCGAGAAATCGGTATTAATAATAAAATAACCCTTTCCCGGTACAGAATCCACCACTCCCAGTTTCCGGAGGTTGCGGTAACCTTTTTCGGCAGTATCTCTCGACATTTCCAAACTGAAGCTCAGTTCATTAATAGACGGCAATAAACTATTTTTCAGAAGTTTACCACTTTCAATTGCGGCCAAAATAGCATTGGTTAACTGCTTGTATTTTGGCGTCGACGAATACTCGTCGACGTTAATGTAGGGGATTAAATCTTCTGGTTTCAAAATAATTATCTTAGTCTAGGGATTCGAATATAAGGAAATTCCTAAAAATCTAGTGTACGTTGTATGGCAGAATAGTATTTTAACTGGATCATATCCGTTGGTGCAGGGTTTTCGTTCCACGCATCATTTATTGCTAAAGCTGTTCCTATCGCCGTAGCCTGCGAAACTGAAGAGGCATAAACCTCAATATCTGGAATAGAAGTAGCCAAAAGATGCATATAAATTGCATTTTTACCGAAACCACCATCTACAAAAATCCTTTTCACACCTGCATTTAAAATCAGCTTTAACGAGTAAATCTGCTGTTTGATCAGATCAAAAATCAATTGGTGATAGGCTTCTTCTGCCGTTTGAAAGAGGTTCAGATCACGCTCAGGGAAAGCAGAATTTGCCGAAAAGCCCTGTTGCTCCTGTTGGTTTTCGGGAATTTTATTGGCCAGTTTCAAAATCATTGAAGGATTAAACTTCAAATGTTTAAACAGATAGGCGGCACGATCGAAATGTTCTGCTATACGCTTAAGCTGTACCTCGTGCTCATAACCGGCAAAAATACGTGAAGCCTTTACCGCTTTGCCTTTAAAGTGCATGTAACACAGGCAATCCTGTTTAAGTTCTTCGGCAGTTAAAGGTTCCTGGTTAAAAGGGTTTAAACTGATACACCATGTTCCGGTTGAGATGAGCACAAACGGTGTATTAAAATTGGCCAGATAGGGAATCAGCGCTGCAGAACTATCGTGTAAACCTACACCAACCTTTATACTGCTCCCTTCGAAATCAGTTTTCAGGCTAGAATCTGCAGGGGTAAATGCACCAAATTTTTCATCGATTTTTTCGGTAGCAACCCAGTTATGGTATTCACTTTTATTGAAATCCCAAAGCTGGGTGTGGCAGCCTATACTGGTAATATCAGCCACGGCCTTACCCGTAATTAAATAACTTAAATATTGAGGCAGGTGTAAAGCCCACTTCACTTTTTTAAATATTTCGGGCTTTTCGTTTTTCAGGCGATACAATTGCATTCCTGAATTTAAGCTGCCCAAAATTGGTGAGGCCGTTTCTAAGGAAATCTTCTCCTCACCTCCGTATTTCGCATAAAATGCTTCTTTAAGCGCTTCGGGGTATTCTTTTAAATAGTTATACAGTGGTGTCAGGGGATCGCCGTTTTCATCGAGATAAACAAAACTGGCACCATAAGTAGAAAAGTTTATGGCCTTAACATCGAACTCTTTTAACTGTAAAACCTGATGCAGGGAATCATAAACCGATGAACGCAGGCTTTCGAGATTTTCGCATGGTTCGCCGTCCTCATCAACTGTTTCTACAAAACGTGCGGACCGTTCGTAAACAATACTGTAGTTTTCATCAATTAGAAACAGTTTTTTATTCGTTTTCCCAACATCAAATATGGCAATAACAGGTTTAGGCATTTTCTATTTCTCTATTTACAAACCTGTGGCAACAGTATTTCCGCGGTGATTAACTAACTTATTTCTAACTTCTAAACCGCGGTATAAAGCGATTGGTGATAAAGCTGCTCCAGCCCTTAATCTGGCTTCAGCAACTAAAGCCCTTAAATCGCTCCGGAAAGTATGCTGTAAAATTTCCTGTGCTTTTGCTACATCGTTGTTGTTCTGCGCTTCGTTTAATGCTTTTCTATCAACCAATAAGGCTTGTGCATAAGCAATCATAATCGCTTCCACTGATTGTAATAAATCTTCCAGAGGGTCTTTCACATTGTGTGAAGCATCTATCATCCAACCTAAATCTTTTGCATGGTTCATGCCCTTTGCATCCATGCCTTCTACCAGCTCGTTAAAAATTAAGAACAACTGGTAAGGTTTAATGCTTCCAGCCGTTAAATCATCATCGCCGTATTTAGAATCATTAAAATGGAAACCACCCAGTTTTCCTTCCATTAACAATAAAGCAACAATCTGCTCTATGTTTGCATTAGGCAAATGGTGACCTAAATCAACTAAAGTATAAGCTTTTTTACCCAGTTTGCTCGCATATAATAGTGATTGTCCCCAATCGCCAACCGTAGTTGAATAAAAATTAGGTTCGAAGGCTTTGTACTCCACAAACATTTTCCAATCTTCTGGCAGCGCTGAATAGATTTCTTGCAGACTTTCTAATGTATTTTCGAAAGCTTTGCGGAAATTAAGCTGACCAGGGAAACAAGAACCATCGGCTAGCCAAACGGTTAAAGCATCAGATCCGAGCGCGATACCATGTTTAATTACTTCTATATTATGCTCAATCGCCTGTTTGCGGATGTCTTTATTTACATTCTGTAACGAACCAAATTTATAGCTATGTGCAGAACCTTTCTGATCTTGAAAGGTATTCGAGTTCATGGCATCGAATTTTAAACCATAGCTAGCTGCCAAAGTTTTTAATGCTTCAGCATTTTGGGGGATATCCCATGGAATGTGAAGTGATATTGCCCCACTTGCACCGTTAAGGGCATGAAGCAGGCCAACATCTTCAATTTTTTCTTCAATAGTACGCGGTTCACCACCAGTAATGGCAAAACGACCAAAACGGGTTCCACCTGTACCTAAGGCCCAGCTTGGAATGGCAATCTGAAAATCAACCAGTTTCTGGATTACGCTTTCTACATCAACATGCGCCCAATCTTCTTTTAGAAATGAAAGTTTGCGCTGATGCGAGGTTAAAAGGGAGTCGTTATGCTTTTCTATTTGGTTCTGCTCGATATTCATGAGAATATTTGGTTTTTTGTTAGGTTAATCATTGTGGCGATACAATCGCCATTCTCGCTCATCCTCGTTTCAAACGAGGACGATTATAAAAATTAAAGTCATTTCGGTCTGCGCCAAGCACAGACCGATTAAACAACTTACTAAAACTGAATTTGTCGCCATGGTCTGTGTCCTCACAGACCATTTAACTTATCTTCTTTCGATCTGTGGAGACACAAACCGTGGATTTAGCTATCTCACAAATGCCATGGCTACTCCGCCATCAACATTTAAAACATTACCGGTTGATTTGTGCAGCAAGCCACCCACAAAGGCGAAACAAGCATTGGCAATATCATCTGGTAATATAATCTGATTTAACAAAGTACGTTTCGCGTAATAAGCCGGTAGTTCTGCAACGGTAATTCCGTAAGCTTTTGCACGGCCTTCTGCCCAACCGCCAGCCCAGATATTACTATCGCTGATTACAGCATCAGGGTTAACCACATTTACACGGATATTATCTGCACCCAATTCTGCAGCGTTTAACCTGCTCAAATGTAACTGGGCAGCTTTTGCACTGCCATAACCGGCATTATTCGGTCCGCTTACCAAAGCGTTCTTACTTACAATATTAATGATATCACCACCAATATTCTGCTTTTGCATCGTATTTGTTGCAGCCTGAGTGATAAAAAACTGGCCTTTTACCAAAACATCATATAATAAGTCCCAATCCTTCTCTGTATGATCAGCAATGGTTTTAGAAATCGATAATCCTGCATTGTTTACAATAATATCTACTCCACCAAAAGCCAGAGCAGCCGAATCGAAAGCTTGTTTAATATCTGCTTCGCTGGTTACATTTAAAATTGCGGTACTATAAGAATCTTTACCATACAGGCTCGCAAATTCCTTACCTGCTTCTTCCAAACGCTCGGCATTCATATCATTTAAAATCACTACCCCACCTTCTGCAACAAACTTTTTAGCAATCGCTTTACCTATACCACCTGCACTACCGGTAATCAAAGCAATTTTACCCGTTAAAGGTTTTGGCTTAGGCATACGTTGTAACTTTGCTTCTTCCAACAACCAATATTCGATATTAAAAGCTTCCTGGTGTGGTAATGAAGTATATGCTGAAACGGCCTCAGCACCTTTCATTACGTTAATGGCATTGATATAGAATTCTGCAGCAACCCTTGCCGTTTGTTTATCTTTAGAGAAGGTAAACATGCCAATACCGGGATATAAAATAACAACCGGATTGGTGTCGCGAATGGCAGGACTGTTTGGATGTTTACAGGCTTCGTAATAAGCCGTGTACATTGCCCTATATGCTTCGAAAGCAGGCTCCAATGTTTCTTTTAGTGCTTTAACATCCGATAAATCGGCATCGCTTGCTAAAGTTAAAACTAGCGGACTGATTTTGGTGCGTAAAAAGTGATCTGGACAGCTTGTGCCCATTGGGGCAAGGCGATCAAGATCGTTAGAATTGATGAATTCCAAAACACGACTGTCGTCGGTAAAATGACCGATCATGTGCTGTTTAGAAGAACATAATCCACGCAAAACAGGTGCTAAAGCAGCCGCTTGTTGTTTACGCTGATCTGCTGCGGCACTTTCAATCTTTTGTCCTCCAAAAACAGGCCCTTTTTTACCATAGTTCTGGTTAAGGTAATCAGAACAGATTTCGATAACTTCTAAGGTATTCAGGTAACTTTCGTAAGCCGTATCGCCCCAGGTGAACAAACCGTGTGAGCCCAACATAATGCCACGGATGCCTGGATTTTCATCCAAACATTGTTTTAATTGCAGGCCAAGCTCGAAACCAGGTTTTTTCCATTCAACCCAGCCTATCGTTCCGCCAAATAATTCTTCGGTAATTTTTTTACCGTCTTTAGCCGCTGCGATGGCGATGGCCGCATCTGGATGCAAGTGATCGATATGTGCAAACGGCAGAAAACCATGCAAAGGGGTATCGATTGATGGTGCTTTAGAGCTTAAATCGAAAATACAGTGGTTAAAAAGTTCAACCATTTCATCTTCATGTTCTACACCACGGTAAATATTTTTCAGACTACGTAAACGATCTACGTACAATGCAGCCAAACCACTTTTCTTTAAGGTACCTAAATCGCCACCTGAACCTTTTACCCACATTACTTCGGTTTCTAGGCCGGTAAGTGGATCTTTTTCCAATAGTTTACACGAGGTATTTCCACCTCCATAATTGGTTAAGCGTAAATCTGCACCCAATAAATTTGAGCGATAAATTAAGAGGGCAACTTCATCACCAGCAAGTTTTGCGGCTTCCTCTTCATCCCACAAATAGCTTACGTGCTTATAACTTTTCGTATCGATTGACATTCTTATATTCTATTTAAATTTTTATTTATTAACCTTTTATTGAATTACCATAACCAACAATGAGTACCGAAATGATGATGGTTAAAATACCCGCCAAAACAGTAGTCAACGTTTTTCTCGACACACCTTTCCACTCTTTTAATACCAGCCCCCATACGTTGGCGATGAGAATGATAAAGGCCATGTGCAGAATCCACGAACTGGCGCCGTTGCCCATTTTGCTTTCGCCCATGCCGTAGAAAAAGAATTGTAAGAACCATGTAGTACCTGCCAGGGCAGAAAAAATATAGTTTTTTAACAGTGGCGTTTTTGCATTGGTATAATCGCCAAATGTTTTATTCCTTGCATTTAATACCATACACCAGATAAAATTAGTGGTTAGGCCTCCCCAAAGCACAATTACATAAGTAACGTTGTTCTGGAATAAGAAATTACCTGTTTCAGCAGGATTTGCTGATTTCCAGATGGCATTCGCTGCATCAGCCATTGGCTTTCCGGCTTCGATACCAAAATTGAAACAGGCACTTAAAACACCCGAAACAATACCCACAAACAAGCCAAGTCCGAATTTATATTCTGTTTTTACCTCCATCCCATGCGGATCGGTAATACCAGATTTCATTTCCTTTTCTTTCATCATACCCGCCTTACCGCAGATTACAATACCAATAACACAGACTAAAAGCCCCAGCAATACCATACGCCCCCAATCGGTGTGTAAAAACATGGTGAAAGTATCTTTACCTGCCTGCGGGAAAAAATCGAAGTAAATGGATGGCAGGATTGAACCCAAAACCATACAAAGTCCTAAAATGATACTACTCCCTAACGATACGCCCAGATAACGAACGCCTAAGCCATAGGTTAAACCTCCAATACCCCAAAGTACACCAAAAAAATAGGTTAACCATAAAATGCTACCGTTGGTACTGGTTATAATTGCCGTAAAATTCGGGATGGTTAAAAAAGCAGCAAGTGGCGGAACGATTAACCAAGAGAAGATTCCTCCAACGATCCAGTAACTTTCCCAGGCCCAGCCTTTAACTTTTTTGTACGGAATATAAAAACTTCCGGAGGCGAAACCACCGAAGAAATGAAAAATTACACCTAAAATTGCTTGCATGCTCTATTAATATATTTGGTTGCTCTAAAATAGAATATACAGTAATTTTAACTGTTATGCACTGTTATGGATGGGGATTAATCGTGAGGATTTTAAACACAGACGAACAGGACAAACACAGATTAGGCCGTTTTTTTCTTCTCGTGGTGTCAGATATTACTATCTGACAAACATCTACAGTTATGCCCTTTATCGATATATCTTTAGTTTAGAGATTGCTTCACCCTCTCCCACTAATCCTACGCTTCTGTTCACAATGACTATTTTTCGCAGGGGGAGGGATTTAGTTTCTGCGCTGATCACCGGAGTCCGTGGGCAATAATGATGTTGTAGTTTTCCAGTAGATGGAAGAAGATAAGCGCAGATTCCACTTGGTTTATTTAGCTTAAAGGATTGCTTCACTCCTTTCCCACTATCCTACGCTTCAGTTCGCAATGATAATTTATGTCGTTGAAAGCGCACAAATTCTCTGCAAAATATCTTCAATTACCTCAACCGACTTGAGGATTTTATAGTGCCCCACATCTTCAAAAGATTTTGGACTTATCGCCGGAAATTTATCCAGAAATTCTTTAAGGAATGGATATGGCGAAATATGATCAGCTGGATCGAATGCCAGAAAATGATTTAAATCCGGACTTAGTTGATACAGTTCGGTCAGGTTAAAGTGGCTTACAGGAACGGGGAATTCTTTGGCAAAGTTGCTAAAAAAGATATCCTGATCCTTTATGCCAATGTTCACCGAATCGAGACTTTGTTCGAAATTTTCTTTCAGTCTGATCAATGGTGCGATACTAACAAGCAGATTGGGCGTAACACCCAGCTCCTGCAAAGCAATTACATTAGCCATGCCGCCAAGTGAATGCCCAATGAGGACATCAGGCTGCGCATAGTTTAAGGCAATAGATTTTACCGAACCGGCATATAACATTAGGTTGGAAAATTCAGAGATTGAGCTTCCGTTGCCAGGTGCATCAAAAGCAATAATTTCCAGGTCATCAATTTTCAGGAGTTCAATAATCAGCTCATAAAAATCTAAAGCCTTCGAAGCCCAGCCATGCGAAAGTAATACTTTACGTTTTCCATTTCCCCAGCTAAAGCAGTTAATGCTTATATCGGCATTGGTAAAATAGGCATCAAAAACTTTGAGGCTAAACTGTTTCGAGGTAGCAATAAGTTGTTCCTGATGCAGGCGCAATGGCATTTTGGGTGAGTAGAAAATAAACTCACGCATTAAAGCTGCATCAGGCGCTGCCTGTGTTAATTTTAGCTCGGTTACAATTTGTTTTAGCCTTTTCAATTCGAGCTTATTTATGAGTTAAACCAGATGTGATTTTAAATCAGCTGGCGAATAGTTGATCGATTTTAAAGTTTTGTCGTCAGATTTCCTGAATACCAAAAACAGTCCGTCTATTTCTTTGTAATAAGATTCGGTCTGGTCTTTATTTAAGTAAAACTGAATGGTTTCTTCAGCCTCTTCTACCGTTTTACAGGCTTTGCTCATATTAGAGCGGTGAACTTCATCAAATAAAGTCTTAAATTTTCCACCTAAGCCGAACTCATGGATAGCACCGGCCAAAACATACTGCAAATCGCAAAGGGCATCAGCAACTTCTACCAGATCATCATTTTCTACTGCTTCCTGGAGTTCTTTCAACTCTTCGGCTAAAAGCGAAATACGCAGATTAGCCCTCTGTTTTGAAGGAATAACAGGACTTTCTAAAATTGGATGTTTAAAGGTAGTATGAAATTCTGCAACCTGGTTTAGCGAATTCGTTTCTTGCATGGTGATGTTTGATTTAATCTTTATACAGCAAACTTAAAAAAATCGAAAGAAATAATGGGGAGAATTTATGCACACTGCGGATTAATTGTTGAAACGGTTGACTGATTGTTGAATTGCTTTATTGCAGAATTGTTAAAACTAGCTAATTGGTTAACCGAAGGTGATTCCTAACAATTTAACAATCAAACCTTCAACAATTAACCGATTATATAGTTAACCAAACTACCCACCCTTCTTCCCTTCCCTCACCACTTTAAAAAACTCTTCTTTATAGGTTTCGCCGATGGGAATCGCTTGGTCGCTAATATAAACGGTATTCCCATCTATCATCTTAATTTTTTCGATAGAGATAATGTACGATTTATGGATGCGGTAAAAAGGCGGTCGGGGCAGCTCAGTTTCCAGCTCACGCAGTGCCTGGTAGGTCACAATCCTTTGGGTGGCGGTGTAAACTGAAACATAATTTTTCAATCCTTCAATGTATAGGATATCTTCATAATTAACCTTAATAAACTTGTTCTTGGTATCACCTTTAATGAAAATAAAATCGTTCCCCTGCGTTACCTGCTGCACAACAATTTCTTGCTGAACGGGTGCCACAGGCATTAAAATCTGTTGCGCTTTAGTAGCTGCTTTATAAAAACGTTCGTATGAGATCGGTTTAAGCAAATAATCTACCACATCAAGATCAAAGCCTTCTAAAGCATATTCTGGATAGGCTGTGGTTAGAATTACTTTGCATTTACCTCCACAGATTTTCAAAAACTGGATCCCGGTTAATTCTGGCATCTGTATGTCTAAAAAAACAAGATCAACTTTACCTTCCTGAACCAGGTTAAGTGCTTCAAAAGCATTTGTAGTGGTCCCAACCAATGCTAAAAAAGGGGTTTTATTGATAAAGGCAGCAATAATATCTGAAGCGTAAGATTCATCATCAACGGCAAGGCAACGGATCATGGTTAAGGTTTAGCGGTTAGGGGTTGGCGATTAGCGTGAATTAACATTGGAATAGTTTTCAATGATACAAATTATCCTTTACAGATATAAGATCAAAGTGCTTTTATAGGTATTGCCATTATTCGAAATCAACAATTCGTGTTTTTCGGGATAAATCAGATCCAACCTACGGTGGATATTTACCATGCCCACACCACTTGAATGATCTTTCTGCGCATGGCTGATCTTATTGCTCACCTCGAAACTTAAGCGTTTGTTCTGCACCTTAAGTTTAATGCGCACAGGCTGTGCTTCATCATTTACCACGCCATGTTTAAGGGCATTTTCAACAAAAGGGATCAGGATCAGCGAAGCTATTTTTTGATTGGCAATGCCCTCGGTTGTAAAGTCGACATAAAATTTGGGTTCAAAACGCATCTTAAATAATGCAACATAACTCTCCAGGTATTCTACTTCCTTATCTAAACTTACTTTTCCATCAGGACTATCATTTAGTGTATAGCGCATTAAATCTGACAAACGCAAAACAGCATTGGCCAATTGATCGGAAACAGGAATGGCCAAAGAGTAAACATAATTTAAGGTATTGTACAGAAAGTGTGGATTGATCTGCGATTTCAAAAATGAAAGTTCAGCCTTCACTACTTCTTCCTTAAGTTTCCTGTTAACCTGTTCCGACTTGAAGCTATGCTCGATACCATAAACCGCAGCAGGTGTCACAATAAAACCAAGGCTCCAATAAATATTATCTGTGATGTAGGCCCAAGCTGTTGTACCATCATCATAGTTATGAAAACCAAGCCATTTTAAATAAAGCACTTCTTCTATTAAATACCTAAGTGCAATAAATACCCCTATGGTAAACAAAATGCCTCCAATTAACTGAAGTACTTTATTTTTTTTCAAAAATCTCGGATATACCCATAAGTAACAGATATAGAATTCTATCACTTGTATAAAATTCATAGAGATATTCAAAGCGGCCTTGCTAAAAGTTGTGCCATCAATTAAATAGCCACCATAAAAATAGCCTAATACGAGTATCCAGCAAAGAATATGGATAGAAACGGTTTCTATTGTTTTCATGGCCTAAAACTATGCAAAGCTTTTTTAACTGCCTATTTTCTTATTCCAAACCAGTACATAATTATCCCAACCTGTGCATTTCAAGGATCAACACCTTTTGTTGCCAAAAAAAGCATTGGGATAATATTTTAAAGGGTTGGGATTATTTAATTTTTAGGCTGATGCAACCTCTTCATCTTTGAATCGTCAATATAAAACAAACACGATATGAACCTCTTATTTAAATCTGCTCTTTTTGCGCTGCTTATTTTTAGTCTCCAAACCAGTTTTGCTCAAAACATTAAGGTATCGGGAACCGTTACCGACAAAAGCAATAAAGCACTCGATTATGCTTCAGTAGCATTAATCCACTTACCCGATTCGGCCTCGGTTGCCTTACAGGTCACCAACCAACAAGGTTTATACGAGTTCAGCAATGTTAAATCTGGCAGGTATTTTATTAAAGCCTTAATGATGGGTTACGGTAAAAACCAATCTGTACCATTTGATGTAAAAGATATGGCTGTTAAAGTTTCATTAATTATGCTGGCAGACCACACTCAAAACCTGAAAGATGTAAACATCGTATCAAAAATGCCTGTAATTGACCAAAAAGCAGACAGGGTGATTGTAAATGTAGAACAGATGAATACCGCAGGTGATAATGCACTGGAAGTAATCAGCAGATCGCCGGGAGTAAAACTGGATAAAGACGATAACATTGTGCTGAAAGGTAAAAAAGGAATCAACGTGATGATTGATGGTAAGATGAGCTATATGACCGGTGTGGAATTAACCACTTACCTCAAATCGCTACCCGGATCGGTATTGAGCAAAATCGAACTGATTTCTAACCCTCCATCCTCTTTCGATGCTGCTGGCACAGCAGGGATCATCAACATTAAACTCAAGAGAAATAAAATGCAAGGCTTTAATGGGAACCTGAATCTTGGCGGTGGTTATGGCCGTTATGAAAAAGTTTATGCCGGCACCAACCTGAATTACAATATCGGTAAGGTGAGTACCTATGTACGCTTAAACGCCGGACACTATAACTCGTACAACAGGTTAACTTTAAACAGAACCATTGGCGAAGAACAATATAACCAGCTTAATTTCTGGCACCCGGTAACCAACAGCTTAAATTATTCTACGGGTGCTGATTATTTTATCAATGAGAAACATACTTTAGGTGTAATGGTAAAAGGCTTTACTTCTCCTGCAGAAACCAAGGTAAACAGCAATTCGGTAAATTATAATGCGGCTGGTATCAAAATGGGTGGAACATCGATGTTTAATCCGCAAAGTAATACTGAAAAAAACCATGCACTTAATTTAAACTACCGTTTCAAAACAGATACATTGGGCGGTGAACTGGGTTTTGATGCCGATTATGTTAAATACGACAACAGCAAGAACGAAACCTTTACCAATAATTACCTCGATGCCAGTGATCAGCTGATCGGCAACCCGATCGATTTACGCAACAAAGGTATGGGCAAGGTTTCCATCTATTCCATTAAGGCCGATTATAGCTTAAATTTTTCAAAAACATTAAAAATGGAAACTGGCTGGAAAAGCAGCTGGGTAAAATCGCAGAGCGATGTACGTTTCGATTCGCTAAAAACCGCTGGCTGGATTAACGATCCGCGCCGAACCAACGCCTTTTTATACAATGAAAACATCAATGCAGGTTATCTTTCTTTAGATCAGAGCTTCAAAAACCTACAGATCAAAGCAGGTTTACGTGCAGAACAGACTTTGGGTAATGGCAGTTCATCGGGCACCAATACGCTGATTGACAGGAAATACTGGAAACTTTTCCCAACGTTATTTATCTCCTTAAAACTGGATTCGAACAACCTCGTAACGGCTGCCTACCGCAAAAGCATCAACAGACCATCATACAGCAGTTTAAATCCCTTTACCTTTTATACCGATCCCTATACTGCCATACAGGGAAACCCATTATTACAGCCATCATATGCCAATAGTTTTGAATTTAACTACTCGTTAAAAAACTTCAGGGTACTTACATTGAGTTACTCGGGTGGCAACGAGTCGATATCTGAAGTGATCTATCAGAACAACACCACGAAAGAAAGTATTTCCAGACCAGAAAACCTAAACCGTACCGTAAGTTTTTATGCGGCAACAGGGAGCCCTTTTGATGTAACCAAATGGTGGAACAACAGTACCGAAGTTTCTGTTGGTTATAACCGCACCACTTCTCCGGTACAGGGCGCAGGGTATAATGCTTCTTCGTGGAACTGGTCTTTCAGTACCGATAACACCATTACTTTACCTAAAAACTATAGCCTTTCGCTGTACGGTTTTTACGAATCGCCTTCAGTTTCGGGATTGTTCCACAGCTTGGAAAGTTACCAGATTAACGTAGGTGCTAAAAAAAGCTTCTGGAAAAAGAATGCAACGCTGGCCATTAAGATAAACGATGTTTTTAATACCAATAAATTCAGGGCAAACCTGGCTTACAACAATATTAACACCTTTTGGCAAAACGAATGGGAAAGCCGTAGGATAAACTTAAGTTTCACCTATAAATTCGGAAACATGAAAATCAAAACTGCCCGCAGTAGACAAACCGGAACAAGCGATGAGGAAAACAGAGTCGGCAAAAATTAAGGCTTGATCAAGGTAAATTATTTAATCAGTTTCAACGATTAACGAAGTTATAAAACCAGTAGCATCCAAACATTACAGGCAAAATGGCCAGAATTACCTAATGGAGCAGCGAGTTTTTTAAATCCTGCCTTTTCGTACATCTCAATTGCCCTTTTAAGATTGGGAAATGATTCCAGGTAAATCTCATTATAACCAAAGTGCTGCGCCGATTCTATACTTTTCTCCATGAGCATTTTGCCAATCCCTTTTCCTCGCGAAGATGCCGAGGTGTACAATTTGACAAGCTCAACACAACCATCTGGCAGGCCTTCGGTTGGGTAAATACCACAACCGCCAACAATAACCCCATCCTCTTCGGCCAGCCAGTAAGCCGATTGAGGGTGTTCGAAAACTGTAGAGAGCTCATCAGTTGTAGGATCGGTGTAAACCGTGCCCGGCTTGTCGATTTTAAATTCTCTTAAAATCATCCTGATCATTGAAGCAGTAGCTGCATTATCTTGTGCCGTAATTTTTCTGATGGTAATGCCCATATCCTGTGGTTTTTTCAACAAAGTTAAAAAATAGGCCAAATGCTTTATTAAAATACCAAAACAAAATGCAATCGAATTCGATTTATTAAGTGTTAAACAGATTTATACCATGGAAAACGAAGAAAATAAAAAAGAAGCAGCACAGGGTAACGATCACCCAAAACCGACAGATGATGTACAACTAGAAATAGAAACTGTAATCCCTTCAACAGAAAAAGAAACGGATAAATCAGGTGAACCCGCACAAAAACCCGAAGAGGTTAAGGATGAGGAAAAAGCAAAATCTGGTAATCATAAGGAAGAAACAGACGCAACAGAGAAACCTGCTAAAGAAAACAAAACTGATAATGATGATAAACGGGATGACATTGAAACCGTTACGCCAAGCGCTTAAGTTAATTTTGGTTAAACCCATATTGCAGCTGAAATAGTTTTAGTATTTTGGCGTTATGAATAACATGAAAGAAAAACTATTGCTTTTCCTGTTTACCATAAGCATTTTTGGCTGTGGAATAAACAGGCAGGCACAGCAGATAAAAGCCCTGGAAGACTGCACCTATAAAATTACAGGTGTACAACAGGTATCGATTGCAGGTACAGATGTTAAAAAGTTAATGGACCAGCAAAGTTTTAGCTTAACCAGTTTGCCTGGGGTTGCATTGGGGTTGTTAAGAAAAGACATTCCCTTAAAAGCCAATCTAAATTTAGAAATAACCAACCCATCAAGCAATTTAGCAGCCATAAACCAGTTCGAATATAAGATATTGGTTAATAACACCGATTTGGCAGAAGGCATTGTTAATCAAAATGTGAGCATTGCGCAAGGGCAAACAGTTACCGTTCCGGTACAACTGGTAAGCAACATTTACGGGTTAGTATCTAACGGCAATGTTTTTAACGATATTATCAAGGCTGCTCAGAAAGGATCAGCTTCCAAAGATGAAAAATTAGGTTTATTAACCATTAAAATAAAACCGACCTTTATGCTGGGCAATACACCCGTTAAATATCCGGGTTACATTACCATCAATAAAGACATCAGCAGTAAAATATTATTGTAAATACCACCACAAATAAATGCCCGCTTAACTAAATAGGTTAAGCGGGCATTTTTATTAAAAAGCTTTTATTAAAATTTCTTATCGGGTGTCATCACCATTCCCTTAAATCCTTTTGGATCTAACTTTTCATCTAATGCTCTTAGTTCTGCTACCGATAGTTTTGATGGCATTACTGTTGTTGTTGTACTTAAGCTAGCTGTTTTTGCCGCTGTAGTTACAAAATTGCCATTTTTAGCATACAGCAATGCATAGGCCAACAAAGTCTCTGTTTCATCACCCCATGCTTTGGTTAAATCTTCGGCTGATTCCTTATCAACTGTAAGGCCAGAATAATAGCCTCCAACGCCAAGTTTATTTTTGGTTTCAAATTCTGGAATATACATATCCACCTTATCTATTCTGATCGGAAAGAAACCAACAGGTTTACCATAAGTTGTTCTACCAATCAGTTTTACATCCATTACCGGTTTTAAACTGTTAATGGTTAACTCACTTGCCGAGGCTGTTGATCCAGTTACGATAAAATAAACCCTGTTTAATGTTAAACTACCTGATTTTGCAAATTTCTCTATATTATCGGCAGCTGTAGGCGAATAATTTAAATCGGCATAGGTAGCGTACTTTCCATTTACACCCGTAGTAAAGGTTTGTAATTTACCGTCATCATCTAACAGTGGTTGGTGTGCCAAAATAGAGGCTTTGCGCTGAGCTGATGTGATCGACTGTAAATAGTTATTGTAATAAGAAGTAAACATCGTATTGCCTGTTTCTCCTGCTGGTGCCACTAAATTAATAATCTCGGTAGCTGTTGAAACATAACCACCACCGTTATAGCGTAAATCAACCACGAGTTCAGTTACCCCCTGGGCAGCAAAATTAGAAAAAGCTGTATTTATGGCTGCAGAAGCATTATTGGTAAAACTATTAAATACAATGTAACCGACTTTCTTTGTACCAACCGTATAAACATTGGTAAACAATATCGGATTAACTGTATATAAACTGCTAGATACAACAGCTGTTTTTTGGTTGCCACTAATATCAATGAAAGCCAGGGTCACCGTTGCATTTGTGCCAAAAATGGCACTATTTAAAAAATTAATTGCACCAGGATAGGTCAGATCTGTTCTTCCGTTTACACTGGTTATCCTGCAGCCACGAGTTAAGCCCTGCACTGCTGCCGGCGAGTTGGGATAAACATATTTTACCCTTAAATCTGTAGTGTTATTATATTGAACAGAAAAACCGTAATCATTGGCCGAGCCATTTACATCAGCTTTAAGTACTCCGGTTTTACCAGTCGTAACTGCCGTATAATCGAAAAACGAATATTTGGGCTCGCCAGAATTACTTACATATTCATATGGCTTTCCTGTTGCAGGATCTAAGGAATATTGTGTCATAGCGTATAGCTCAGCTTCATTCGAACTAAATCCACGCGGATTAAATACTTCATAAGTTGGTAGCGAAGTATTCCAGTAATAAAGTTCTTTACCATATAAAAAGATAGAATCTTTAGTCAATTCATCCCGCGTTCCGGTAGGCGTAGTAACAACTGGCGGGGTTACTGGCTCATCAGGCGCAGGACTGCTCTTTTTGCAGCCGGTAATAGCCCAAACGCTTAAAAAACCTAGTGTAACCAGGTAAAGGAATCTCTTATTTCTCATGGGAAATTATTGTAACATTATCTTTTATAAACGTATATACGTATCGGGCAAAGGTTATTTGTTCGGGAAGAAACTTTGTCAACCAACAAACTAAATTTAATTCAAAATATTGTGCTCCTGTGCATATGTATCAGTGGATTACGTAAATCTACCGATTAAATTACTTTTCACTGAGATATTTAGCAAATTTTAACAAGATATACTAAACCGGCGTCGCATTGGTAGTCCTTATGCCCCCATAAATTGTCGCCTTTGCACCGCTTAAGTCAATCAATTCCGTTGCAAATTTGTTATACTAAATTATCGGATTTAAAAACCAAGAACCATGGAAAAGATCGAATTTAAAACCACAATTAACGCCACAGCAGAAAAAGTTTGGAATGCGCTGTTTGGCGTAGAAACCTACCCCAAGTGGACGGCTGTTTTTGCAGAAGGATCGCGTGTAGAAACCGATTGGAAAAAAGGAAGCAAGGCCCTGTTTTTGGGTGATAACGGAGATGGAATGGTAGCTGTGATTGAAGATAATATCCCTAACCGGTATATGTCTATAAAACACCTGGGCGAAATAAAAGACGGCAGGGAAGATCTCAGCGGGGATTGGGGCGAGACACTCGAGAATTATACCCTCAATGAAAGAGATGGCAAGACAGAACTTCTTATCGATATGGACATTAGCAATGAATGGAAAGATTATTTCGAAAAAACCTGGCCAAAAGCGCTGGATAAGGTTAAAGAAATAGCTGAAAAACGGAGCGAATATCATGTGGAGACATAAATAAGCATACTCAAAAACCAAAAAAGCCTTACATTTCTGTAAGGCTTTTATTTTTAAGTGGTGCCACCTGGATTCGAACCAGGGACACAAGGATTTTCAGTCCTTTGCTCTACCGACTGAGCTATGGCACCCCCTTTTGGGATTGCAAATGTAGCATTCTTTTTTTCAAATCCAAAAAAGGATTTTAGATTTTATTCATTTTTTTTCTTCAAATGCAGCCTTATTAAGGCCATCTTTTTGATAAGCAGGAAGATGGGCGGGAAAATATTTTTATTGTTGGCTTAGGTATTCCTTTTTGAAAGGGCATAAAACCAAAAAAGCCTTTCATTTCTGAAAGGCTTTTGGAAGTGGTGCCACCTGGATTCGAACCAGGGACACAAGGATTTTCAGTCCTTTGCTCTACCGACTGAGCTATGGCACCATCCGTTTGGGATTGCAAATGTAGTGTTCTTTTTTCAAAAGCAAAATTTTTTTTCGATTATTTCATTCCTGCGCTGATTATCAATTAATTAATTTTTAACGATTCTTAAAATAAGCCTTAATCCTTGCTTAGAATGAGTACAAACAAACAATTTTATTATTTTTTTTATGCATGCATAGCAATTTATTTAGATTAATATCCTAATTTAGCGTAACAATCTAATATTGCATGGTAGCACAGATCCTTTTTCTAGTACTTACACTTGCAGCAATTGCGCTGTTTACAGTTAACCTGCGTAAAATAATTCGCAATATCCGTTTAGGAAAACCGGTAGATCGACAAGATCAGCCACAAAAAAGATTAATGACCATGCTTCGCGTGGCATTTGGTCAGTCTAAAATGGTTGTCCGCCCTATCCCTGCATTTCTCCACTTTTTTGTTTACATCGGTTTCGTAATCATCAACATTGAAGTATTGGAGATCATGATCGATGGTTTATTTGGCACACACCGTATTTTTAATGGCCTGGGTGGTTTATATAATTTTCTGATCGGTTCTTTCGAAATTCTGGCTTTTACCGTTTGGGTTTCATGTGCTATTTTTCTTATCCGCAGAAATATCTTAAAACTTAAACGCTTTAGCGGCGTTGAGATGAAAAGCTGGCCAAAATCTGACGCCAATTATATCCTTATTACTGAGATTTTGTTAATGAGTGCTTTCTTGTTAATGAACGCAGCCGATGCAAAATTACAGCTTTTGGGCGCCAGTCATTATGTTAATGCCGGTGCATTTCCTGTCAGTCAATATTTAATTAATATCCTGCCTTCATCAGAAAGTGCCTTGGTTATCTTAGAGCGAAGCTGCTGGTGGTTCCACATTATAGGCATTCTGGCTTTTTTAAATTACCTGCCTTATTCGAAACATTTCCATATTCTTTTTGCTTTTCCAAATACCTACTTTTCCAATTTGGAACCTAAAGGTGAGTTTACGAATATGGCCTCAGTTACCAATGAGGTGAAAGCCATGCTGGATCCTTCTTTTGTTCCGGCAGAAACCGAACCCGGTAAATTTGGTGCCAAAGACGTAACCGATTTGAGTTGGGTAAACCTGATGAATGCTTATACCTGTACCGAGTGCGGAAGGTGTACTTCGGTATGCCCGGCAAATATTACAGGCAAACTTTTATCGCCGCGAAAAATTATGATGGATACCCGCGACCGCATTACCGAAGTTGGCCAAAATATTGACAAACATGGTGCTGAACATCAGGATGGAAAATCTTTATTGGATGACTACATTAGCAGAGAAGAAATTTGGGCCTGCACCAGTTGTAACGCCTGCGTAGAGGCCTGTCCGGTAAACATTGATCCATTACAGATTATTATGGAGCTTCGCCGTTTTGCCGTGATGGAAGAGTCGCAGGCACCAGGCAGCATTAACGCGATGATGGGAAATATTGAGAATAACCAGGCACCTTGGAAATACTCTCCAGCCGATCGTTTTAACTGGGCACAAGAAAGCTAGATTGACAGTTTTGTTGGCATTGAATTAAAATAATAATTACATCAGGTCCTGATACTTGATATTAGATACTAGACAAATGGAATTTAAAGTCCCTACAATGGCCGAGTTGATGGCCGCAGGTGAAGAACCGGAAATATTATTTTGGGTTGGCTGTGCTGGAAGTTACGATGAAAGAGCGCAGAAAATTACCCGCGACATTTGCAAGATCTTACACCATGTAGGTATAAAATACGCTGTTTTAGGAACTGAAGAAAGCTGCACCGGAGATCCTGCTAAAAGGGCTGGTAACGAGTTTCTTTTCCAGATGCAGGCCATGACCAATATTGAGGTATTAAATGCTTACAACATCAAAAAAATTGTAACAGGCTGTCCACATTGCTTCAATACCATTAAAAATGAATATCCAGGTTTAGGCGGCACTTACGAAGTGATCCACCATACGCAATTGATACAGGATCTGATTAACGAAGGCAAACTAAAAGCGGAAGGTGGCGAAAGTTTCAAAGGTAAAAAAATCACCTATCACGATCCATGTTATTTGGGCCGTGGAAATGGAATTTACGAAGCACCTAGAAAAGCCCTGGAGGTACTTGATGCGCAGTTGGTAGAAATGAAACGCTGCAAAAGTAATGGCCTATGTTGTGGTGCCGGAGGTGCACAGATGTTTAAAGAACCAGAAAAGGGAAATAAAGATATTAATGTAGAACGCATTGACGAGGCTTTACAAACCAATCCGCAGGTTATTGCAGCAGGTTGCCCATTCTGTATGACCATGCTAAGCGATGGTATTAAACTGAAAGATAAAGAGCAGGAAGTTAAGGTGTTGGATATTGCAGAGATTACAGCAAGGGCAAACGGACTATAACCTCAGCTTTTAACTAAACAAATAAAGCCTGAACATCGATGATGCTCAGGCTTTATCATATTGTTAATTCTTGATTTGTTATACCGCATCAGACAAAGAGGTAAAAGTAAAATCTCTTATTCTTAATGGAGGTAAAAGATAGTTGGCTTCCGATTCGGCACTAACTGTTCTTTCGGCTATTCCGATTTCATCCAGATTATTCAACATAATAATCGGACTCTCATTGAAACGGAAATTTTTGACTGGGAACTTGATCTCTCCATTTTCAATGTAAAAAGTACCATCCCTGGTCAACCCTGTAAGCAAAAGGGTTTGTGGATCTACCGTACGGATGTACCATAAACGTGTAACCAATATACCTTTTTCCGTTCCTTTGATCAGTTCTTCCAGCGTTTTCGTTCCGCCCTTCATAATAGCGCCACCCGGGAAGGGGATCGCTTTAATCCCCGTTTTTTGCGCCCAGTACCTCGAGCTGTATAAATTTTTAACTACTCCTTTTTCTATCCAGTTTACTTTCTGCTGCGGCCTTCCATCTCCAGACCATGTTGCAGTTGGCAGTTCAGGATTCCATGGGTCTGAATAAATATTCACTCTTTCATCCACCAGCTGCTCTCCCAATTTTGTCTTACCTCCGGTTTTGCTCATAAAGCTCCGTCCTTCATCGGCCTGCCTGGCATCCATCGAGAAGAATAGGTTTTCCAGCATCACCGCTACCGCAGTTGGTTCTAAAATAACGGTATATTTTCCTGGCTCAATGGCTTTTGCCGTTACCGACGACATAGCTTTTTTGGCCGCTATAGCCGTATCGGCTTTTGTATTGAGTTTACTAAAATCGTTGTATCCCCTTGTGGCATAACCAGATCCTTTACCGTCATCAGTTCTTACGGTAATATTAAAAGCTACATCGGTTGAAGTATTGTAGGCAAACAAACCTTTACTGTTCATCATTGCCGAACAGCCTATACTGTTGGATAAAAACCCTGCAGCATTCAGCTTGCTGTCTATAGCCTGTTTTAAACTGGCCTTTACTGCATCGGCTCTGTCTTTTGGGGTAACGGCTGCTGTAGCCGGAGAAAATGTAGGCGAATCGGCACCATACTCCTGCGGACCGAGAAAAGGCATAAATTCAGGATTTTCGGGTGCCAACTGAGCAAGTTCTTCTGCCCTGCGCACTACTTTTTCCAATGAGGCATCGTCAAATTCATTTATAGTAGCTGTACCCAGTTTTTTCCCGAATGCAGAACTGACTACCAGGCTGTTCGCACTTATTCCCCCACTGGTTGATACTGAATTTCGGGCGTACCTTATATTACCGCTATCTGAGCAACTTAGGTTTACTTCACATTGTTCTGCTTTAGAGTAAGAAAGTACTTTAGTTAAAAGTGCCTTTGCTTCTGCTTTTGTTAAGATTGGCATAATTTCTATCAGATTTTTCTAGCGGTGTTGATAACATTAACTTTATTAAAACGTGAGGTTGCTGATCCGTGGGATACAGCACTCACCTGACCAGGCTGCCCTTTACCATCGAAAAAAGAGCCTCCCAAACGGTAATCACTTTCATCGCAGATAGCCACGCACGAATTCCAGAATTCCTGGGTATTGGCCTGATAGGCTACATCTTTAAGCATACCTGCGATTTTGCCATCTTTAATTTCGTAATAAAGCTGACCGCCGAACTGAAAGTTATAACGTTGCTGATCGATAGAGAAAGACCCATCGCCCACAATGTAAATGCCTTTTTCCACATTTTTGATCTGATCGGCTATGCTCAGCTTGGCTTTGCCCGGCCGCAGTGAAATGTTGGCCATACGCTGAAACTGCACACTGCTCCAGTTATCGGCATAACAACAGCCTTGCGAAGCATTTAAGCCTAATATATGCGCCTGATCTCTGATGGCCTGGTAATTTACCAATATACCGTCTTTAATCACATCCCATTTTCCGCATTTTACACCTTCATCATCATAACCAACAGCGCCTAAAGATCCGACTTCGGTTTTATCGGCAGTAATATTTACTTCTTTGCTGCCATAATTAAATTTTTTAGATTCCCATTTGTCAAGTGTCAGGAAGCTGGTTCCTGCATAATTGGCTTCGTAGCCCAATACACGATCAAGCTCGGTTGGGTGACCGCACGATTCGTGTATGGTTAACCATAAATGTGAAGGATCCAATACCAGATCATACTTACCTGGCTCTACTGATTTTGCCTTCATTTTTTCACCCAACTGCCTGGCTCCCTGCGTAGCATCTTCAAGCATATCATACCTGCCTTTATAAAGCGTACCCGAAGCTGTTTGTATTTTATCCTGTGGCCTTGCATCCAGGTATTCGTATCCCTTGCCAGTAGGTGCACTCAATGCATTTCTGGTTTCGAATTTACCAGTTGCCTTATCTATTTTAGTGATAAAAAAAGTGGGCCAAATACGGTGGATATCCTGGTCGATATAAGAACCATCGGTAGATGCAAAATATTTTTGTTCATTTACGGCAAATAAGATGGAATTAATGTAATCTGCACCACCTTTCATTGCCGCATCGTTCACCGCCAGCAATAAATCTACCTTTTCTTTTACGGGCACCTCAAAAGCATTTTTCTCAATCGGCGCTTTCCAGCTTACCTCACCATATCCTTTTTGTGGCGCCAACTTTACGGGCTCTCTTAACAAACGGGCATTTTCTTTGGCAATAGTTACCGCCAGTTCGGCTGCTTTGGCAATACTATCCTTGTCCATTTTGTCGGTTGCCGCAAATCCCCAACTGCCATTCGAAATTACCCTGATACCAATCCCATACGATTCGGTATTCACAATATTCTCCACTTTATCCTCGCGTGTAACCACGTATTGGTTAAGGTACCTGCCTACACGTACATCAGTATAAGTTGCGCCTTTTGAGCGTGCTGCATTTAGGGCTACATCAGACAGGATTTTTTTAGCCGCCGGATCAATATACGTTAAGGCTTGCTCGGGGGAAATCTCTTTCCCAAAAACCGGGATAGCAGGAAGCATTGCCGCGGCAGCCCCTACGCCAGTTAAATAAATAAAGTTTCTACGTTTCAAGATGAGATTGTTTTAAGTTGACTGAATATAAGTGTTTTAACTTATATTAAAAAATTTCTTGATCCTTGTGCTGGTGAGGTTGTTATTTTTCTGCTACTATGTCGGTTTCCGTGCCACAGCCCTAAGTCCATAGCCCTGATCGAAGCGACATCCCCGATATTTCATCGGGATAAAGCGAAGAGCAGGACTAACATAAAAAAAGCGAATGGCATTGCGCTCCAAAAAAAATCGCCCATATTTTACTTCATATTATATACTACTGGCGCAAGCTGCATCATGATTAGCATTACTAATTTGATGGCTTCTTATTTTTAGGAAAGCAATAGCATTATTCCATAGGTCAATTTCTTCCTGCTCTACCTTCTGCCATGAAAAATGGCATTCGTTCGATCAGGTTTAGTTTAGCCATTTTCTGCTCCTATGTCGGTTTTCCGTGCCACAAACCTAAGTTCATAGCCTTGATCGAAGCGGCATCCCCGATATTTCATCGGGATAAAGCGGAGAGCAGGACTAACATAAAAAAAGCGAATGACGCTGCGCTCCAAAACAAACAATAAGCTTAACATGTAATTTCCATTGTGGTGTTAACAACGGAATTAATAAGACTATAAAAAGATAATCAACTCGCTTGAAATGCTCATCATCAGAGACAAGTTATGGCTTCTGAGAAATTGAAACCTCTGTATTTATTTTATTCAAATTTTCACGGATCAGGTTTAAATCTTCAGCTTCCATATTTTTTAACGGAATAACTACTTGCGTAGCCATCGAGTCTACATCGCCTCCCCTGTCTTTATAGGTCTGCACAATTACATCGTCACCTTTGGTATGGATATACAGTTTACCCGAAGTAGTTGTACCATAATAGTCCATATCTTTAAATTTCGACAGTTTAAATGCGAAATACTCTGTTTTACCGTTATTAAAGTAACGCTTATAACGGCAAAAGCCATTGTTGGTAACATTTAGCTCATAACGCTTTACTTGGTCGCTTTCCTGACTGCCATCATAATGATCGGTAAAGGTTTTTTGAAGAAAATTGATCGATTTTGCTACGGTTTCGGGGTCGGAAAAAGCACATAAAAACATACAAAAAGCCGAAAGAAGGGATATTTTCAAGCAGAGTGTAAACTTTTTCATCAGGTTAGCGTTTTAAACACACCAATTTAATTAAAATCATAAATTTGTACATGAGTTTTTCTCCACAATCAAGAGTTTGGGTATACCAAAGCGATCGCAAATTTACTTCTGTTGAAGAAAGTGAGATCTTAAACAAATTAGCAGCTTTTACTAACCAGTGGAAAGCACATGGAAATGAATTGCTTGCAAAAGCAGAAATCCGCTATGGCTTTTTTATTATCCTAACAGTCGACGAAAGCCAGGCAGGCGTTACCGGTTGCTCTATTGATAGCTCTGTTCGCTTAATTAAAGAAATTGAACAGGAATACCATGTAGACCTTTTTAACCGCTTCAACATTGCCTATAAAGTAAATGGAGAAGTTGTAGTAAACAGCAAAGAAGATTTTGAAACTTTGGTCAATATTAAACAGGTAACACCAGAAACGATTGTTTTTAACAATATGGTACAAAATCTGGCAGAGTTGGAAAGCAAATGGGAAGTGCCATTCCAAAACAGTTGGCATTCTACTGTTTTTGCACATTTATTGTAAGCCACATGTTCGTTGTAGATCTTAAATATATTGTTCCCCTAACCGAGTTGGATGAACATATGGAGGCCCATGTCCAATATTTAAAGAAATACTATAAAAAAAATATTTTTGTTGCCTCGGGCAGAAAAGTGCCCCGAACTGGTGGAATTATTTTAGCCTTGGCAAAAGATGAAGAGGCTTTAAAAAAAATCCTGATGGAAGATCCGTTTTACATTAATAGATTGGCCGATTTCTCCATTACACATTTCTTAACCTCACAATACCATCCTGATCTCGAATCGCTTTTAGAAAAATAATTCTTAAAACCCGTAGTGATATCCTACATTATTTTCACTAATGCTCAAACAATTAGCTAGCAAAAAACATTATATTGGTTAAATCAAATAATGTCTATGAAGCGCTGGCTCAAAATCTCTTTAAAAATTATATCGGTTATTGTTGTTCTGATTATTCTCACCTGGCTGGCGGGCGCATTTTACATCAGTAGAAATAAAAAAGAAGTACTCGCTTCTATCCTATCACAGCTCAATAAAAATTTAAACGGAAAAATTACCGCTACAAGCATGGAGCCAACACTCCTGAAAAGCTTTCCCGGGGTTTCGGTATCCTTAAACGGCGTTCTACTGAGAGATAGTTTATGGAACCAACATAAACACGATCTTTTAAAAGCGCAGGATATAGATGTATCACTAAACGTACTTTCGCTCATTGTAGGTAATATCAACATTAAACAGATTGCCATCAACAATGCAGCTATTTATATCTACACCGATTCTACTGGTTATAGCAACACCAGTATTTTTAAAAGCAAACCTAAAAACGATAAAAAATCGTCACCAAAATCTTCCGCATTAGAAGTCAAAAAAATAGATTTTAATAAGGTTAGCCTGATATTAGATAACAAAAAAAGATTTAAGTTATTCAATTTCGATATCGATCAGATCCAGGGCAGAATGGAATATCCCGATAGTGGCTGGACAGGTAAAATCAAGTTAATGACGAAAGTGAACAGTTTCGCCTTTAATACCCGAAAAGGTAGCTTTTTGAAAGACAAGACGCTTGATGGAACATTAAATGCACATTACAGCCGCGAATTGGATGCAGTAATACTGAGTCCCGAAATCTTGAACATTGGCGGACACCCTTTTAAAATCGGTGCTAAAATAGAATTGGATAAATCTGCTTTTGCCATTAGCATAGCTGTTGATGATATTTTATTTAGAGATGTTGCCTTACTCTTATCGCCTAATATCTCCTCAAAACTCTTAAAGTTCGGCATAGAAAAACCGATCGATATCCGGGGAAATATTGTTGATGACGGATCAGGGAAATATGGAGATCCCTTGATCAAAGTAGGCATAACCGTTCGGAACAATGTGGTTTCTATTCCGGCAGGCAAATTAACGGCCTGTAATTTTGATGGCTCCTTTACCAATCGGGATACCGTTGGTGGTATTATTGGTGATGAAAATTCATCCATCAAATTCCACAGGCTTACGGCAAAATATTTTAATGCACCGCTTAAAATCGACACTTTCACAGTGAATAATTTATCGCGTCCAATTGCCACCGGATTGGTAACCTCGCAATTTCCACTATCCAATTTAAACAATTCATTAGGCACGAACGATTTTGAATTTAAAAACGGGACAGCCAACTTAAGGCTTTACTGTAAGGCAGATATTGATAATTTCAGATTTACAAAACCTGTTGTTTCAGGTAAAATACAGATTGCCGATGCCGATATCCTTTACATCCCCCGTAGGCTTCACTTGGTAAAAAGTGCCCTGAACATCAACTTCAACCAGAACGATTTATCGATACAGAACGGCCATTTCCAGTTGGGCAAAAGTGAGCTTAATGTAAGTTGTAGCATCGCCAACTTTGCCAACCTGTATTATACTGCTCCAGAAAAAATATTGGTGAACTTAAAAATGTCGAGCCCGCAGCTCTACCTAAAGGAGTTTTTACCCTTCTTAGGACCAAGAACAGCGAAGAAAAAATCGAGCGGAAACAAACAAGTGGTTTCCAAAGAGCTGAGCAATGTGCTGGAGCTTTCGAAAATGAATATCCGCTTAACCGTTGATAAAGCTATTTATGATAAGTTTTTAGCTAAAAATCTCGATGCCGATATTTCTTTGCGTGGTGGGGGCATTTTCTTCAACAAAATAAGCGTCGCCCACGCGGGTGGTCAGTTATCGCTGAATGGAAATATTATGCAGGAAGCCGCCTCAAATAGCTTTAAAATCAATTCAAAGATCAGCCATGTAAGTGTTAAAGATTTCTTTTATTCATTTGATAACTTCGGACAGAATACCGTTACCAACAAAAATTTAAAAGGGTATTTATCAGCGTTGGCCAACATATCCGGAAAAATATCGCACACGGGAAAAATCCTTCCGAGATCGATAAACGGAAAAGTAGTGTTTAATCTAAACAATGCCGCATTGGTTAATTTCGACCCGATGGTTAAGGTCGGAAAATTTGCTTTTGCCAACAGGAACTTATCAAACGTAGAAATCAAAAACCTTGATGGAACACTTAACGTGCGTGGTGATAAAGTCGAAATCAGTCCGATGCAGATAAATTCCAGCGCGTTAAACTTTAACGTAAAAGGTATTTATGCTTTAGGGAGTGGCACAAATGTAGAGATGGACATTCCGCTGAGAAATCCAAAAGGCGATGAAAACCTAACCAGATCAGAAAAAAGAGAAGCCCGTATGCGCGGTATTGTATTACACCTAAAAGCTATCGATGACGAAAAAGGTGGAATAAAAATCAGGTGGAATAAGGATCACGAATAAACTAATAATTGAATGAAAGCATTTTGAATGATTGAATGTGTTTGTATTTCCTGATTAGAATTTTTTGCACTCAATTATTCAGTCACATCATTCAAAATTCAATAATTCCGTCATTCAATCATTAGAAATCAAGCGGCCCTAACCTATTCATATTTCTTAAAATCAGATATTGACGGTGCCTGATGTACGGAGTTGCATTTTTAGGTGTCCACCTTCTAGGGTTTGGAAAACAGGAAGCAATTAAAGCGGCTTGTTTCCTTGTCAGTTTTGTACACGATTTTCCATAATACTCCTGGGCAGCAGCCTCGGCGCCATAAATTCCATCACCCATTTCGATTACGTTCAGGTAAACTTCCAATATTCTTTCTTTGCTCCAGAACAGTTCGATGAGTAGCGTAAAATAAGCTTCAAAACCTTTTCTTATCCACGACCGGCCAGGCCACAAGAAAACGTTTTTAGCTGTTTGTTGCGAAATGGTACTCCCACCCTTTACCTTTTTCCCTTTGGCATTACTGGCAAAAGCTTTTTCAATGGCTTTCATATCAAAACCGATATGTTTTAAAAAGAGCTGATCTTCTGCAGATACCGCAGCCCTTTTCATATTATCAGACATATCCTCGAATTTCACCCACTTTTTCTCTGTTTTAAAAGACTTACCATCGGCTTTGCGTTCAATGTTCCGTAGCACCATTAAAAGTGTAATGGGCGGATTGATGAACCTCAGTGCGATTACCCAAAACACAGAAACCAGCAGAAAATATAAAAATATTTTCGTAACAATATTGGTGATCTTTTTTAAGAGAGGATGTTTTGCCTTGCTTTTAGCTCTGTTTGTCCGCGTTTTCGCCATGGCGCAAAGGTAATTAAAGGAACGGAAGATGGGAAATGCAGAGGGCCGGTATAATGCGTTTTTTTTATCATCGAAAAACAACGCCAAAATGCAAAATTCTCGTGGTAAACCCTTATTATACATTAAAATCAGTTTGTTTATGTATTTTGTGATTCACATTTTTAAACAGAGCGCAAACAAAATTAACCAAATGAAAAAACTAGGCTATCTCTTTCTTGCCGTTACTCTATGGAGCTGCAGTACAACCAAAAACATCAATAACAAGTCTGCAAAGTGGATAACACTTTTTAATGGAAAAGACATTAAAGACTGGAACGTTAAAATACACCATCATGATTACAATGTAAACTACGGAAATACCTTTAGGGTTGAAGATGGGACAATACAAGTCCGATATGACCAATACGGCGATTTCAATGATCAGTTTGGTCATCTTTATTACAAAACACCCTTCTCTTACTATCATCTAAAATTAAAATACCGTTTTGTTGGCGAGCTGCAAAAAGGTGCACCAAGTTATACTTTGCGTAATAGCGGCGTGATGTTCCATTCTCAAGATCCGAAAAGCATGCCTAAAGAACAGGATTGGCCAATTTCGATTGAAATGCAGTTTTTAGGCGGTTTGAGCGATGGCCGTCCGCGCCCTACCGGAAACATGTGCTCGCCAGGTACGGAGATTTTCTACAATGGCAGTAAGTTCCCGGGGCATTGTCTGGATTCGAAATCAAAAACATACGATGGCGACCAGTGGGTATCTGCCGAGCTTATTGTTATGGGCGATTCAATTGTAAAGCATATTATCAATGGTGATACCGTATTGCAGTATAACAAGCCACAAATTGGCGGAGGCGTAGCTAATCGTTTCGATCCAAAAATTAAAATTGATGGAAAAGCACTTACACAAGGTTTTATTGCGCTACAAAGTGAAGGGCAGCCAGTGGATTTTAAAGATATCCAGATCATGAAGCTTCCACGCCATAATAACAAAAAATCTAATTAAACATTTTTCGATACTATACGTTACAAGAACATGAAAGTTGCATTAATTACAGGAGGAAGTAAAGGAATTGGTTTCGGTATTGCCGAAGCCCTTTTAAAAGAAGGTTATAAAGTAGCCATTACCAGCAGAACAATTGCCAGCGCAAACCAGGCCGCGTCACATCTGGTGGCTCATGGTGATGTATTGGCCATTGAAGCAGATGTTACAGATTTTAAATCTCAGCAAGGTGCGGTAAACCTGATACTCGAAAAATGGGGACAATTGGATATACTTATCGCCAACGCCGGTGTAGGGCATTTTGCACCTATTGACGAGCTGGATGTGGATTTATGGAAAGAAACTATTGATACCAATTTAACAGGCGTTTTTTATAGCATTAAAGCTACTGTTGAAGAGATCAAAAAGAACAAGGGACATATTTTTACGATATCAAGTTTAGCCGGCACAAACTTTTTTGCGGGTGGCTCAGCTTACAATGCCAGTAAATTTGGCTTAACAGGTTTTACGCAATCAGTTATGCTCGATTTAAGAAAATATGGCGTAAAGGTGAGTACCATTATGCCAGGATCGGTAGCGAGCCATTTTAACGATCACCAGCCCAATGCTGAAAATGATGCATGGAAAATCCAACCAGAGGATATGGGTAAACTGATTGTTGATTTATTGGCCATGCCAGCAAGGACTTTGCCGAGTAAGGTAGAAATTAGGCCAACCACGCCGAAGGGATAAAAATAATGGATAATTTAAAAAGGGATACTGTTTACCATATCCTTTTTTAAATTATCCATTTTCCATAAAAAAAGGTCCCGATTTTCATCGAGACCTTTTTTTTGATTCTTTAAAGAATGCTTATTCAGCAACTACTTCAAAAGGAACCTGAACTTTAACTTCTTTGTGTAAGTTTAAGTTAGCAACATATTCGCCAACAAATTTAGGTTCAGTTTCGAAAGTAATACGACGACGGTCTACATCAAAGCCTTGTGCTTTTAATGCTTCAGCAATCTGGATGGTGTTAACCGCTCCGAAGATTTTTCCGCTTTCGCCTGCTTTAGCACCGATTGAAAGTTTAACATCAGTTAAACGCTCAGCAACACCTTCAGCATCTTTCTTAATTTTATCTTGTTTAAAAGCAGCTTGCTTCAAGTTTTCAGCTAAAACTTTTTTAGCAGAAGAAGTAGCTAATGCTCCAAATCCTTGAGGGATCAAATAGTTACGGCCATAACCTGGCTTTACTGTAACTACATCATCTTTCTCACCAAGGCCTTTAATATCTTGTTTTAAAATAATTTCCATATCTCTAGCCTCCTATTTTAATTGATCAGCAACGAAAGGTAACAAACCGATGTGACGAGCACGCTTAACTGCCTGAGCCACTTTACGTTGGAATTTTAACGAAGTACCAGTTAAACGGCGTGGTAATAACTTACCTTGATCGTTAATAAATTTCAACAAGAAATTTGCATCCTTGTAATCGATGTATTTAATTCCGTTTTTCTTGAAACGGCAATATTTTTTACGGTTATCCTCTACTTTAGGGGCAGTTACGTATTGTATTTGTTCTCTTGCCATTACGCTGCAACCTCCTTAGTTTTTTTGTTAAAAGCACCACTACGCTTTTTCTCATTGTAAGCAACAGCGTGTTTGTCTAAACGGATGGTTAAGAAACGTAACACACGCTCATCGCGTTTTAATTCAAGCTCTAATTTTGCGATCAAATCACCTGAAGATTTGTATTCAGTTAAGTTGAAGAATCCGTTTGATTTTTTCTCAATTGGATACGCTAATTTTCTCAAACCCCAATTATCCTCTTGGACAATTTCGGCTCCGTTATCAACAAGGATTGCTTTATATTTGGCTAATGCCTCTTTAGCAACTTCTTCTGATAACAAAGGGGTTAGAACGATAACAGTTTCGTACTGATTCATTGTTATAAATTATGTTTTTAATTTTTAATCCCGAGGTATATTACGGGGATGCAAAAGTAACAATATATTTCTTAAAATCAAATGATTAATTAGAAAAAAGAAGAATCGCAAGCAATTAAGAAAGAAAAAATTACATGATAAAACGAAACACAGAAAAATGACTATGACACATCTACCTCATCACAGTTCTGGCGCCTTAAATCGCATTTCGCATATCTCACATCTAATCTTACAAACAAAAAAGGGAGACTATCTATCCGACAATCTCCCCATATCAATTAGCTGTAATGTTTAATAAGTTTGTATCGTTTTAACAAAACTCTCTTCTTTATACGTCACCACAAAGGTTAATTCTTTAGAATCTGTTTTGCTGATATTGAATTTTTTTGTCAACTGCGCTTTATCTTTAAATACTTCGTTGTAAACCTCGTCATTGTATTCGTTGTATACTTTAACTTCGATCGGATTTTTATCCAAGTTATCCAGATCAAGGGTAATTACCTGATCTTTTTTAGTATAAACCGGTTTGAATATGTTAGATACTTTTGGCTCAGACACCAATGCCTCACCATCTTTGATGGTTACTGTATATTTAGCCAGTTTTAATTCAGACTCTACTTTAAGCACATAGTCTCCATCAGGAAGTGCATTTAAATCATAAACCTTGCTTGATAAAGCTGAAGCATGGATATTTTCTTCAAATAAAACTTCTTCATCTGCACCGATCAGTGACAGATTAACGTCTTCTGCCTTATCTACAGAAAAGCGGATAAACTTTTCTTTTTCGCCTTTTACTTTTAGTGTAAAATTATCATCGTTAGCGTGAACACCCGTAGCAGTAAAAAACAACGCTGCTATTAAACCGATTTTTAAGAACTTTTTCATAACCAATATTTTTAAAGAGTTAATAATTATATGACACCACTAAGGTATGGAGGTAACTAAGATATAGACGATTGCATATTTTCCAATATCTATGCTATATTACCCCAATTACTGGGGTATTTTGTAATAAGTTATAATAAAGCATATTTTTTATGTATTTTAGTGCAATAAATTAGAAAATAATGAAGCCAAGTTTCGAGGTTGTTGAGCCTTCTTTCGGAAGTTCATTCTATTATTCAAAATACGTGGAGAACGCCAACAACATGGCGCACCTCTGGCATTACCACCCCGAAGTTGAAATGGTATTTGTAAATGGTGGTGCAGGGAAAAGGCAGATCGGCAGCCACGTTTCTTATTATACCGATGGTGATCTGATCCTAATTGGCAGCAACCTGCCCCATTGCGGATTTACGGATACCAATACCGGGAATAAAAACGAAACCGTAATCCAAATGAAGCCCGATTTTTTAGGCGCTACTTTTTTAGGTCTGCAGGAGATAAAAGGAATCCATGAGCTTTTTGATAAAGCAAAGGCTGGAATTGCATTTGGCAGCGAAACCAAGAGTATGGTAGGCGACCGGATCGAAATGATGGACGATCAGCCCCCATTCGACAGGCTTTTAACCCTGCTCAGCGTTTTAAAAGAACTTGAACATGCCAAAGATTACAAAATTCTAAATGCCGACGGGTTTTCGATGGAAATGCAGGTGCAGGATAACGACCGCATTAATATGATCTTTAACTATGTAAAAGACCATTTTCAGGATCAGATCAGTTTGCAGCACATCGCAGAAATGTCGAGTATGACTGTTCCCTCCTTTTGCCGGTATTTTAAAAAGATCACCAAAAAGACCTTTACTCATTTTGTGAATGAATATAGGGTAGTACATGCTTCAAAACTTCTGGCCGAAAAACCCATCAGTATTGCCAATATTTCTTACGAAAGCGGTTTTAATAACTTTAGCCACTTTAATAAATTGTTCAAGGAGTTTACCGGCAAAAGTGCATCAGAATACAGGCATGAGCTTAAGTCGCTGATTAAATAAATGAGCATGAACAAATCTCTACTATTGATACTCTTAAACGTCATCAGCTTATCTCTTTACGCTCAATATGTTGACATTAATTTAGTTAACTGCAAAATAAGCGAAACCGAGCAAAAGAAGCTAGAGAAACTGATTGCTTACGAACGCATGTTCTGTAACGAAATTTTTGAAACCAGAGCGAACATTACTGCACCTGTTAAAATAAACCTCTACGGAAAAAGTAAAGATTATCGGTTAGCGCAAAAAACATATAGTGCACCAATAAATAGTGCAGGATTTTATATTGCCGCAATTAACGAAGCCTTTGTATATAAGAGCAGCGATTTCATTTCGGTAGCACTCCATGAGGCCAGCCATAGTATTTTCCAGTTTAATTTTAAAAAATCACCTAAATGGCTAAACGAAGGCCTTGCAGAGTTTTTCGAAACACTAGATTTTGACAGTGAGGGAAATTTATACTCCTATCCACAAAGCGGTAGAATTAAGCGTATAAAAGCAGGAATAGATTCGAAAGACAGCGAAAGGCTAAAAAATTTCTTTAAAATATACAGTGGTTCATTTTACGGGCATGATGTAGACGACAATTACAACACGGCCTACAGTGTGATCTACTTTTTTATAAAATCCAAAAGAACAGACCTGCTTAAAAAAATAATTAAACTAAATACGCAGGGTTACGATACCGAAAAAGCGATTGAACTTACTTTTGGCAGTTTTGACCGGTTTGAAGAAAGATACAAGCTATTTTACAACTATCATAAATAAATTGTTCTTTTAAACTTAAGCCTCCGGCCTGATCATATTACAACTTTTCAACATTCCAACCTTACCACATTCCAACTGATAAAAAATTCCTATTTTCGTGCCGATGGAAAATTTTATCGTTTCTGCCCGTAAATACCGCCCAGCCACCTTCGAAACCGTTGTTGGCCAGCAGCATATTACCGGTACGTTAAAAAACGCCATTAAAAACAATCAACTTGCCCAGGCATTTTTATTCTGCGGGCCTCGTGGTGTGGGTAAAACAACCTGTGCACGTATCCTTGCAAAAACCATTAACTGTACCAACCCTACAGCAGAAATGGAAGCCTGTGGCCAATGCGACAATTGTCTTTCTTTCCAGAACGGGCATTCTTTTAATGTTCACGAATTAGATGCGGCTTCAAACAACTCTGTTGATGATATCCGTAGCTTAATTGAGCAGGTTAGAATACCACCACAAGCAGGAAAATATAAGATCTATATCATTGATGAGGTTCATATGTTATCGCAAAGTGCATTTAATGCCTTTTTGAAAACACTGGAAGAACCACCTTCTTATGCTATTTTTATCCTGGCCACCACTGAGAAACATAAAATTCTGCCGACTATTTTATCACGTTGCCAGATTTTTGATTTCAACCGGATCCAGGTAGAAGATATTGCCAGTCACCTATCAACCATTGCCCAACGCGAAAATATTGCTTTTGAAAGCGATGGTTTGCATATTATTGCCCAAAAGGCAGACGGTGGACTGCGTGATGCACTTTCGATGTTCGATCAGATTGCCAGTTATGCAAACAAGAACATTACTTATAAAGCAGTAATCGATAACCTTAACATCTTAGATTACGATTATTTTTTCAAGCTTACCTCTTATTTAACCGCAGCAGAAGTTAGCCAAACCCTACTCCTATTCGACGAAATTTTAAATAATGGTTTCGATGGCAATAACTTTATAAATGGCCTGGCTTCGCACTTCCGTAATTTATTGGTGGGTAAAGATGCATCAACCATTAAACTTTTAGAAGTTAGCGAAAACATCAAGCAAAAATATCTCGATCAATGCAGGCAAACAGAATTATCCTTCTTGCTAACAGCATTAAACCTGGCCAATACCTGCGATCTAAATTACAAGAATTCTAAAAATCAGCGTTTACAGGTAGAGTTGGCACTGATTAAAATGTGCCATATCCGGTCGGTCGTCAATTTAGCACAACAGCCTTTAAGTCCTAATAACACAGCAACTGACGTAGATCAGGATAAAAAAAAAACTAATGTCGTAGCCGGGCAGGCAGAAACGCCAAAGCCAAAAACAGAAAGCGAAAATACGGCCCAAGCTGTATCGCCTATTGTTAAAACAGCTGTTTTACCGAACATTCCTGAAGAAGAAAAACCTAAGGAAACACCCAGGGTTGGTCCGCCACCATCTGCAACTTCCATTAGTATCAACATCCCAAAGCCCAATGCGATAAGCACACTCATTCCATCCTTAAACGACCTGAACCGGGTTGCACAAGAAGATGACGATAAGGGTCCGAAGAAAGTTACAGGCGAAGCCAGAGAACCTTTTAGTTACGACCGCTTATTGGAAGTATGGAATGCCTTTACTCAAAAAATGAAGGCGGCCGATAAAATCAATCTTTTTACCATCTTAAATAATTTCGCACCTACGCTTTTAAATCCCGAGCTGATCGAAATTTCAGTAGAAAGTAAAACGCAGGAACACCTTGTACAACAAGAATCTGTTGAGCTGTTGAACTTTTTGAGAAATGAGCTTAGCAATTTCGGTGTAGAGGTTACCTACAAACTTGTTGAACGTAAAATAGAAAACAGGCTTTATGGCAACCGCGAAAAGTATGATTACCTGGTAAACAAAAACCCAAAGCTTGACGAATTGCGCAGGAGATTTAATTTAGATGTTAATCCTTAAATTTCAGATCCGATAACTGAACAACACTTATTCGATTAAAAATTACTAAACAAAAGCAGGATTACACATCATCGTAAATGTATAACCCTGCTTTTCCAATTATGATTGTTTCGTCAAATAACTCTCCTCACGACAGTAATGTATTGACTATTTTTGGGGCGTATCATTAATCGGATAACCTTCTTCATCTAAATCATCACGGTTATCTTCCGCCGTACGGGCAAGTATTTCATCTTCAGTATTCAGCTTTACACTCTCCCCGTTATCTACGTGCATGCCTAATTCTTCCAGGTTATCCTCGGCAATTTCTTCATTGCGGGCATATTCATCACCAATATAAGGATTAGCTTCATCATAAGTAGAATCATCATCTTTAGCACCTGCAGCAACCGTTTCGTATCCCATTGGGTGGTCGTAATCTTTATCTGTACCTCTTACATCTAGCTCGTAACTCTGCTTATTTTCATCATAAGCGAGATTCTCTTTATTGATTTCGCTATTTTCTGTGGTACTGTGTATTTTATCCTGCGATCCTTTATTCTCGTTATTTGCCATGATATGGGTGTTCTAATTTATATGAATATAACAAAATGATCCCAATAAGGTTTGTTTCTGGCAAGAGAATCTTTCGATTATTGGGCGTGCCCCAAGCTGCACAAGGGTCGGGCTATACACTTCAAGTCCTCGCCCGATGGAGAACCGGGCTGTGGGCTTTCCGTTACTATCCCTCACGCAAAAAATTATCTGTCAAGGTCATTTTGGTCTGTGGAGATTCATACCTATGAAGTAGTAGACACTGGCCAGGGAATTACATGAATAGTATTACTCAATAAGCCACCTAAACCCGATCATAGCGGGATGCTACCGATCCTTCATCGGGAGCAGAAGCGGGAGCGGGACTGTTATAACCTAAAAGCTTCTGCATCTGCTTTCCAAATAAAAAAGACTTCTCAACTTTCTGATGAAATGGTTATTAAAGCTGAGAAAAAACATCACAAAAAAAAGCGTCCCGATATTTACACCAGGACGCTCCTATTATTATTTTCCTTATCTTACAAAGAAGCCAAAGAAGTATTTAATGTTTCACTCGGACGCATTGCCTTGCTTGCCAATTCATCATTAGGATTATAGTAACCGCCAATGTTTTGAGGTTTGCCTTGCGAACCGATCAACTCTTCGTTGATTTTGGCTTCGTTTGCTAACAAGGTTTTAGCCAATGGCGCAAATCTGGCCTGCAAATCAGCATCCTTAGTTTGAGCCGCTAAAGCTTCAGCCCAATATAAAGCCAAATAGAAGTGAGAACCACGGTTATCGATAGTGCCCAATTTTCTGCCTGGAGATTTATCCGTTGCCAAAAATTTCGCATTTGCCTCATCCAAAGCATCGGCCAATACCTGCGCTTTTGCATTATTTTGTGTTTGAGATAAATGCTCTAAAGAGGCCTGAAGTGCCAGGAACTCACCAAGTGAATCCCAACGCAAATAACCTTCTTCAATAAACTGCTCAATATGTTTTGGAGCAGAACCACCAGCACCAGTTTCGAACAAACCACCACCGTTCATTAAAGGCACGATCGATAACATTTTAGCAGAGGTTCCTAATTCTAAAATCGGAAATAAATCTGTTAAATAATCACGCAATACGTTACCGGTAACCGAAATGGTATCTAAACCTTTGCGGATGCGCTCCAGGGTAAATTTAGTGGCCTCGATTGGCGCCAAAATGCGGATATCTAAACCTGTAGTGTCGTGGTCTTTTAAATAAGTATTTACTTTAGCAATGATTTCTCTATCGTGTGCTCTATTTTCGTCTAACCAGAAAACGGCAGGGGTTTCTGATAAACGTGCCCTGTTAACCGCTAATTTTACCCAATCCTGAATCGGGGCATCTTTGGTCTGGCACATGCGGAATATATCGCCTTTTTCTACTTTCTGATCGAAAAATACTTTACCATCAGCATCCGTTACGCGGATTGTTCCGGCAGCAGTAGCCTGGAAAGTCTTATCATGCGAACCATATTCTTCAGCTTTTTGAGCCATTAGGCCAACATTCGGTACAGAACCAATGGTAGTCACATCAAAAGCACCATTTGCTTTACAGTCATCAATGGTTGCGGTGTAAACACCAGCATAACAACGGTCTGGAATTAAAGCGATGGTATCTTGTGCTTTACCTTCCTTATTCCACATCTGTCCCGAAGTACGGATCATGGCTGGCATCGAAGCATCAACAATCACATCCGATGGAACATGAAGGTTGGTAATTCCTTTATCAGAATTTACCATGGCCAGGGCCGGACCGTTTTCTATGGCCTGAGCCAAAGCAGCTTCAACTTCAGCTTGTTTTGCGTTGCCTGCGATTTTAGCGTAAACATCGCCTAAACCATTTCTGGTATCAATGTTCAGTTCCTTGAAAAGATCGGCATATTTAGTAAACACATCTGCAAAGTAAACTTCAACAATGGCACCGAAAATAATCGGATCAGAAACCTTCATCATCGTTGCTTTTAAGTGCGCAGATAACAATACGCTTGCTGCCTTAGCTTCAGCAATTTCTTTGGCTACAAAAGTTTTCAATGCCGATAAGCTCAATGCAGAACTATCAATCACCTCTCCTGCTTTTAATGGCGACAAAGCTTTTAATTCGGTTACTGCCCCATCTGCAGCAACAAATTCTATTTTAAACTGACCTGCTTCAGCAACGGTTGTAGATTTTTCTGAACCGTAAAAATCGCCTTCAGTCATGCTGGCCACCTTGGTTTTCGAATCTGCAGACCATTTACCCATCGAGTGCGGGTTTTGTTTAGCGTAGTTTTTAACCGCTTTAGGCGCTCTACGATCAGAGTTACCTTCACGTAAAACCGGATTTACAGCCGAACCTAAAACTTTTGCATATTTAGCTTTAATTGCTTTTTCTTCGTCGCTCTGTGCATTATCAGGATAATTTGGAATGGCAAAACCCTGCGCCTGCAGCTCAGTAATTGCGCCTACCAATTGAGGGATAGAAGCAGAAATATTTGGTAATTTGATAATGTTAGCTTCTGGAGTGGTAGCCAAAGCACCAAGCTCTGCTAAAGCATCACCAATTTTTTGATCGTCTTTTAAATACTCAGGAAAGTTTGCCAAAATTCTTCCCGCTAAAGAAATATCTCTGGTTTCTACATCAATACCCGCTGATGCGGTAAAAGCTTGTACAATAGGTAAAAGTGAGTAGGTTGCCAACATTGGCGCCTCATCGGTTTTGGTGTAGATAATTTTTGATGTATTTGACATGTTTATATTGATTTTGCTTATTAAGGTTAACTATTCAATCGGTTTTCAGGTTTTTAAACCGATCTTTTTAAAATCGCCTAAAGATAAAATAATCGAATGAATTAAGGAACATCGCAATGTTATTTATAGTGTGGTTTGTACCATTAATTGCAGGTAGCAAGTAAAATGTTAATGACGGAATTTATTTTTGGAGCGCAGGGCCATTTGCTATTTTTTAAGTCACTCCTGCTCTCCGCTTTATCCCGATAAATCGGGATGCCCGCTCCGATCAGGGCTAGAAACTTAGGCCTTTAGCGCGGAAAACCGGCATAGTAGCAGAAAAACGACCAAACTAAACCTGATCGAACGGTCCCGATTTTTCATCGGAAAGGTAGAGCAGGAAGAAATTAACCGATGGAATACTGTAATTGCTTTCCAAAAAAAATAGATGACTATATCATAATAAGATATAGTTATCTGTCTTTAGTGCAACACCCAATATTTTTTTGTGAACCATTTCTTTGGCTAAACTTTTGTAGCGTCAAAACCATATACCTATCTATTTTAAAATTTTAATTGAGAATGACCGAACCTACCTTAGATCAACAGTTAAATGCCCGCAAATTCGATGAGGCTAAAAGCATGATGCATAACGGCGAAAAACTTTCTAAAAACATTCAGGAACATCATAAATCATCTATTTTTGATCATCTGGTGAGAGAGAGACAGTACGAAATCCTGAATATGATGCTAAAGGATAAAAGCATCGAAACCGACATTTATGAATTCGACAGTTTTGACAAAAGCATTTTTCAGGCAATTGTTCGGAACCTTGGTAATGACGATGAGGATATTGCGTTTTTCAATGAATTTATTACTCATTTTGATAATCTGAATGACGAAGTAAATACCAAAACATTATTAGGTTATCTCTTCGAAAACGGAGCAAGTTTACCCCTGATCAAAGCCTGTATCGACGCAGGTTGCAGTGCAAATTTTAAAAATAATGCAGAAGAAAACTACATCCATCAGGTAGTGAAAAGCAGTTTTCGAAGGTATAACCTAAACGATGAACAGACTACCGATCTGCTTAAAGGATATATCGATATTCTCCTTAACGAAGGTGTTGATATTAATGAAGGCAATGTGGTGCAGGAAACCCCATTAATTACCGCAATAAAGTTTAACAAGAAAAATTTAATTGCCCATCTGCTCGAAAATGGTGCCGATCCCAATCATACCGACCGCGATGGAAATTCAGCTTTCTTTTATGCCGTGGCACATTCACAGAGCGAAAACATATACGATACAATGCATAATTTTGCCACGCCAGCTTTCGATCAGATTAATAAAAACGGCGAAACGCTATTATTTGAATATGTGCGAATGATGTCGAACAGTGAAAGTGGCATCAACTTTCTCAAAAAACTGCTTAACGACGGTGCTGATTTATATCAGGCCAGCACCTGGTATGGTGCGGATAAAACACCACTGGATGTAATTGCCGAAAAACAGTCTGATATTTTAATGGCTGTTTTTGAAACCGGACAGGTAGATGTAAACAGTACCGACAATAAAGGGAATACCCTGCTGCATAAAGTTTGTGCCTACAATGTAAATTACGAAGCAGAAAAAGCGAAAGAAACCTATCGAAAAGTAAAGCTCCTACTCGAAAATGGAGCAGATATTGCTTCAACCAACGATCAGGATCAAACCGCACTGATGCTTGCATCTGATGACAACCTGAAAATAAAAACTGTAGAATTGCTTATGAAACAATCTTAACATATGTCGATGTCATTTATTATTGCTTGCGAAAGCGGCAAGCGCAAAATAGCCGAACTTTTATTGGCCAACCAAGAGGTAGAGGTAGATTATACAGATGAAAAAGGCAGAACAGCTCTCCATTATGCCGCCCACCGTGGATATTTAGACCTTGTACAGATTTTAATAGATCGTGGGGCAGCTTTAGATTACCAAGATCATGCTGGAGAAACACCTTTTTACTTTGCCTGTTTACAAAAACAGAAACAAACCGCACTGTTTCTTTTAGATAAAGGTGCAAGAATTGACATTAAGGATTTTAAAGGCAACAGCTTATTACACCTTACTGCACAAAGCGGACAGATTGAAGTCTTAGAAAAACTCCTCAATCAAGGTCTTGAAGTTGATGGCGAAAATAACGAGGCAGAAACGCCTTTGCTTATTGCTGCAAGTTGGCGGAACAAAGAAATTGTTCAAAAATTATTGGAATTTGGTGCCAATATCAACACCACCAATAAACATGGCGATTCACCATTAATTTTTGCGGTAAAATCTAAAAATACACCAATGGTTGAGGTGCTGATTGATAAAGGCGCCAACATTAACCATGTTAACCATGCAGGCGAATCAGCATTGCTACTTGCCTGTTATGATACCAACAGGATGTTAACCAAAACATTGGTAGAAAAGGGCGCAGATGTATTCGTTTCATCAAAAGATGGCCTCTCTCCCATCTGGTATGCCTGCGCCAATAACCAGAAAGAAATCGTTGATTTATTTTTAACCAACGGTATAGATGTAAACTATGCAAAACCGCTTTCGGGTAACGACGATTCGATGTATTCGTACTTAGAATGGGTAGAAACCGCCAATAACATTTCCATATCGGCCAGCTTCTCTTTCGATAACAATTACAACTACGGAGGCGAGAGCATGCTACATGTAGCAGCCAAAAGCGGCCATTTAAGTATGTTAAAGCTATTAATAGAAAAAGGTGCAAATGTTAATATCCAGGATGAAAGCGGGAACACTGCCTTACATTACGCGGCTGCGAATGGTAAAAAAGATGCTGTAAAATTTTTACTCGAAAAATCAGCCGACCCTACTATTGTAAATGTAAAGGAACAAAAAGCAATTGATTATTCGAATATTAAGGGGTTTAACGAAATTACAGAACTACTGTTAAAATTTGGTCCTTCAAACATTTCTAGTCAACCAATTAAAAATGATGCAGCTACTGAAAACAGTACAGCGCCTCTTAAAAATGATATCACATCAAAAAAGCAGGCGCTATTGGATCTGAAAGAATTATTGGATGCCGGTATTTTATCGCAGGAAGAATTTAATGCAGAAAAAGCTAAGATTTTAAAAGGTTAAGTTAGCTGCCATGTTCGTCATTGCTTCGTCGGCTGAAAACCTCGTCGCAATGACGAAATTTCTATTCAAAAGTATTGTCTAATAAAATTTTAGTTATAAATTTATTTTTAACAAATTTCCTGGTCAGAAAATCTAATTTGATCAGAATATTCGACATAACGCTCATACAAATGAAAAGTAACCCTAAAATCAAACTTCAATTATCTACCTTTCTCTTTCTTTCCATCTTTATATATGCCTGTTCGCCAAAACTATATCTGGATGAAACCAAACGCTATCAAGCAGGAACATTAACCGAGTCGCAAGTAGATTCCCTGCATCTTTTCTTAAAAGAAAACCAAAGGCTTGCTATAAAAGACACCATTATCATCAAATATGATTTCAATAAAGACGATTGTTGGAAAGACCTTAGCTATCAGAATGCAGAGTTCCTGAACAATGTAAGATGGGCCTTTCAAAAAAACATTCTTGAAAAAGCCGAGGCAAGGCCAAAGGTTGCCATTTACCAATATCGTGAGGATGGAAAAAGTTTCAGTCCGATTAAATCGAAAGGACTAGAAATAGAAACCGATTCGGGTTTTCTTAGAAAATTATTATTTAAAGAGGCTACTTCTTGTGGCACTTCGGCAATTATCCTTCCCAACGGAAAATTTTTACTGGTAAAATCAGACCCGCAATTCTCTGCGCTGATCTTAAACGCTAAAGACATTGAGAAAAAATTACAGGAAAATCTGGTTAAATAAGACCAGAAACTATCCAGCTCTGAGTTAGAAATGATTTAACAAAATTTAACTAAAAAATTAGGTGTAATACTGTAATTTAGTTTTAATTAATCGTTTTCAAATCAACAACTGGAAATTTATGCTCAAATTCCTTTGCTTCACTCTCATACTACTAAAAACGTATCATCTTTTCGGTGATCAGATTTTTGTTGCTCAATCAATATCTCAATTTTAAAAGAATTATATAAAAGTACTTCCCTCTTGTTAACCATAGCATTGAACCAGGGAAAATAATACGCGCTCTCCAGGAAGGTACTCCAGGGTACTTTCCTTTTATTGTTTGTAATGATCTTTGTGCGCTTGGCAAACCATCTGTCCGTTTTTGATGTTATATTTTTCTGAACTAATTTCCTTTATCAAAACGGGTTAACATGAAAAATAAAATTTTCTGCATAGCAATACTTTCATCCATTGTTCTTTTCGGATGTCAGTCTGATTCAGGTTCGCAAAAGCAAGGAGAAGATACAACACTTACTACCAAAAGCGGAACCGTAGATTTACCTGCACCCGATACCAATGCAGCCAAAAGTAAATTTAGTAAGGTTATCGATTGGCCCGAAGGTAAAACGCCCAGTGCCCCAGCGGGTTTTGTGGTAACCAGATTTGCTTCAAACATTAAAAGCCCGCGCAATACTTATATTGCACCAAACGGGGATGTACTGGTAGCGCTTTCCAATTCAGAGAGAAGCACTGTAGAAGCGGTTGCCAATGCAGTAACCGGCAAAGCTAAATCTGAAGTACCCGGTAAAAGTGCCAACACGATTTTATTATACCGCGATGAAAATAAAGATGGCAAGCCAGAAACTGTTTCCACTTTTTTAAATGGACTCAACCAGCCTTACGGAATGCTGATTATTGGCAATTCATTTTATGTAGCCAATACCGATGGCTTGTGGCAATTTCCTTATAAAACCGGCGACACAAAAATAAACGCTACTGGCAAAAAAATCCTGAGTCTCCCAGCCGGTGGATATAACAATCATTGGACGAGAAATTTAATTGCCAATGCGGATAAAAGCAAAATTTATATTACCGTGGGATCGGGCAGTAATGTTGGTGAAAACGGAATGGAAAACGAGGTAAGAAGAGCTAATATACTGGAAATCAATCCAGATGGAACAGATGAGAAAATTTATGCTAGTGGTTTGCGTAACCCCGTTGGAGTAGATTGGGCGCCAGCTACAAACATGCTTTGGACGGCTGTAAATGAACGCGATGGATTGGGGGATGATCTTGTTCCCGATTATATTACCAGTGTTAAACCCGGTGCCTTTTATGGATGGCCATATTCTTATTTTGGTCAAAATGAAGATCCCCGTTTAAAAGGTAAAAATCCGGAGCTGGTTAAAAAAGCAATTATGCCTGATGTTGCAGTTGGTGCACATACCGCCTCTCTGGGTTTAGCTTTTTACAAAGGCACGAAATTCCCTCAAAAATATCAGGGAGGTGCATTTATAGGTCAGCGTGGATCGTGGAATCGCTCTACTCTTTCCGGATACAAAGTTGCATTTGTTCCCTTTAAAGATGGAAAACCAACAGGTAAACCAGAGGATTTTTTAACTGGTTTTGTGGCTGATGCTGATAAGGCCGAAGTTTATGGCAGGCCTGTTGGTGTTACTTTAACACCCGATGGGGCATTATTGGTTGCAGATGATGTTAGCGGTATAATTTGGAGGGTTGCTGCTAAATAGTTTACAAAATAACCACAGGTTAGCAGAATATGCGTTAAATTTATCTGCCAATCTGTGGTTAAACCATCAATTATCATTCTATTGAAACCGAACCTTACCCTACTCTTGACTTTATTTTCCTTTACGGGTTTAGCGCAAACGATAAAAACCGATTCGACTAAAAAGCTTGAAGAAGTTACCGTTAAAGGCTATTACAATTCGCATTCCTTATTAAGATCGGTATCAGCCGTAACTTTGATTGATAGCAATTTAATCAGAAATCAGCTGAGCAGTTCTTTAGTGAGCACTTTAAATACAGTTCCTGGCGTAAGAATGGAAGAACGTTCGCCGGGTAGTTATCGTTTATCGCTTCGTGGCAGTTTACTCCGATCTCCTTTTGGCATTCGAAATATTAAAATTTACATTGATGATTTCCCCTTAACTGATGCAGGTGGAAATACCTACCTGAATGCCTTAGATGTTTCCGCCGTAGGGATGATGGAGATTTATAAGGGACCAGAAGCCAGTATTTTTGGTGCAAATACAGGTGGTGCTATTTTGATTAATCCCCCCGCCATAAACCACAATGAAATTAATATTTCAGCAATTGGCGGTTCTTATGGTCTTTTGCATCAAACGGCATCAATCAAACAGCAATATAAAAAGTATAGTTTCAGCTTTAGCGAAGGATATCAGAGAAGCGATGGATATCGACAAAACAGTGCAATGGGTAGAAAATACTTTCAAACGCTGCAGCAATGGAATTATAGCAATGCTGGCAGTTTAAAGGCTTTTGCTTTTTACAGCGATTTAAACTACGAAACACCAGGTGGATTAACGGCTGCGCAATTAGATCAAAATCCTAAACTGGCCCGTCCGGCAACACCAACACTACCCGGCGCCATTTCACAGCAAGCCGCCATTTACAATAAAACCATTTTCGGGGGAATATCCAATTCGTACCAGATCAATAAACACCTAAGGCATGTTATGGCTTTGTTTACCTCGTATACCGACTTCAAGAACCCGTTTATAACTAATTACGAACAGCGCTACGAAAGTACGCTTGGACTAAGAACATTTTTAGAATACGCTCAGGCGAAAGAAGACATTAAATTTAATGCTCAAATAGGATTAGAAAGTTCTGCTACCAAAAGTCAGATCAAAAACTTTAATAATAATAGTGGGGAAGCTAGCTCAATGCAAGCTTCAGACCACTTAAAAGCCAGCCAGGATTTTGCTTACTTTAGATTAAACTTTGACATCAACAATAAATTCCTGATCGAACTTGCATCCAGTTTAAACTTTTTTAGCTACAACTATGAAAGTTACTTCCCCATAACAATTGCAACAAAAGAGCGAAAGTTTAATACCCAATTTATGCCAAAGGCCGCCTTATCTTACTTAATCGCGAATGACTTCTCTGCCAGGGCTTCTGTAAGTAAAGGTTATTCAACGCCTACTGTTGCAGAAGTGAGGTCGTCTGATAACAACATCAATAATGACCTGCAAGCAGAGTTAGGCTGGAATTATGAACTGGGCTTAAGGTATAAAACAGGTAATAACCGTTTTTACGTCAACGGAAATGTATTCCATTACGAGTTAAAAAATGCTATTGTAAGAAGGTTAAATCAAAACGACGCTGAATATTTCATAAATGCAGGCGGAACAAAACAAGAAGGAATTGAATTGGAAACAGCCTTGTGGATTATCAAAAACAATACTTCATGGTTAACAGGATTACAACTAAGAAGCAATTATACCTGGAGCCGATTTAAATTTGAAGATTTTGTAAGCGGCACTAGCAATTATGCGGGTAACCAACTTACCGGAGTTCCAAAAACCATATGGGTTAATAGTCTCGAATTTAACTTTAAGAAAGAACTTTATTTCTTTGCTCAACACAACTATACCTCAGCCATTCCGCTAAATGATGCCAATACAACCTTCTCTAAAAGATACCATCTGCTTGAAGTAAAGGCAGGAATAAAAAACCTAAGGTTAAGCAGAACCCGTCTTGATTTATTTGCAGGCTTAAACAATCTACTAAATGTTGATTACAGCTTAGGCAATGATTTAAACGCCGCAAATGGGAGGTATTTTAACCCAGCCCCAGGAATTAATTTTTATACTGGCCTTTCTATTAAATTGTAATCTTTAAATCGCATCATATAAATTGAACATCTATATGATGCGAGTATGCTATAAGCTAAAAGGCTTCTTGTTTTTCTCTTTCTCTAATGATCACATCACTAACTACAATTTCTATTGCATAGCGTTTTTTACCATCTGTACCATCATAAATATTTGTTTGTAACCTGCCTTCTACAGTTAAGCCTGTACCCTTTTTAACCTGAGTTTCGGCAAGCTCGGCTTTTGCATTCCAGAAAGTTAAATTAAACCATTGCACTCTTTTTACCTCTTCACCCCCTGAATTTCTATAGGTTTCGTTTATTGCCAGGTTAACCTTTGCTAATTTTTGACTTCCAAAAGTTTTAATCTCTGCATCTGCTCCTGCAAATCCGCTCAATACCACTTTGTTAATTGCACTTTCCATGATCTTTAAATTTTAAGTTTCTAAATGTTTAACGAACAGTCATCACCTCGATAACCGACAGGACAAAATTGTGAACTGCAGCAAAAATTAGTCGGTCTGTAAACATTTATAGTCGTTTATAAACGTTTATACACGGAAAACATGCATTTAAAACATCAAGAGGCTATTTTATATTTTTTTTATTCCACCATTTTATTTTATAAATTAGGTCATCATCCCATAATAAAAAAAGAAGTTATTATGGAACGTTTATGTTTAGACTGCGGAACCCTGATTAGAGGAAGGGCCGATAAAAAATACTGCGATGATTCTTGTCGCAACAATTACAACAATCGTTTAAAGATTGAGGATAATTTAGTGATTAAAAGGATAAATAGCATACTCAGAAAGAATCGTGCTATCCTTGCTGCGCTTAATCCAAATGGTAAAACCAAGGTTACCGGTAAAAAGCTAATTTCGGCAGGCTTTAATTTTGAATACCATACTTATAGTTATGAAACCCAGAACAGCAACACATACATTTTCTGCTATGAATACGGTTATTTAATTTTAGGTGATGACAGGTATCTGCTGGTAAAAAGGGAAGAAAAGCTTTGGTTGGCCTAGTTCAAAATGCTGTGGTTTGCTAGTGCTATTTCCAGCATAAAAAGACGCATATAATCTCCCCAAATTTCGCAGAAAGTGCTGATTTGTAATTTACTCAGCGTTAATCTGTGTGATCAGTGGGAAATTAATAACCGTTATACAATTAACTTATCACTGGATTTAAACTCCTAAAATTTATAGCAGGCTAATCGTATGATTTTTTTATTCAGGAGGAGATAGTTAGTTTTATCAACTTATGATAAACTATAACAACAAGCTTTTTAAACCCACAAGCAACACAGATAATGGTGAAACATCAAACGAAACCATTTTTAGGTATAAACAAACAGGAAACATTGTTACCGCTGAATATACAGGCGGAAAAATTATTTTTGGTCATTTGATCGGCTTAGTTGATGAAAACGGCAACATCGAAATGCGCTATCATCAGGTAAATAATCAGGGGGAACTCATGACCGGGATCTGCTATTCAAAGCCAGAACAATTAGCAAATGGCAAAATCAGACTTCATGAAACCTGGCAGTGGACATCAGGAGATAAATCAAAAGGACGATCAATTATCGAAGAACAATAAAAGCCTGGTTGATCAACAAGCTAAAACCGTTGCGGTAAATTAAACACAAACACCATTTTTGTCCAATTTCTTTCATTTCCAGTTTTATTAGCCAATATGCTTCCAAAAGAAAGTCCAATTAATCGAATACCGTTTATATTACGAACCGCATTCAATTTAGTTTACAGCCCGCTTAATTATCAAATAAATAACCTGCAAATAGAGGGTGAAAGTCAGGAATATGCAGCCTGTACTTTTGAATTAAACGGTCTAAAAATCAAGCACCGCCTTTCTAAAATTACCCCAACCAAGACTGGTCAATTTGTAACCATATGGAAGCGGAATGAAGCAGGAATTACTACTCCGTTTAATGATCAGGATGAATTTGACCTACTAATAATATCTGCTAATAATGCCAACCTATGTGGCCAGTTCATTTTTCCAAAAGCCATATTGGTACAACATAAAATTATTACCAAAAATGGAATAGAAGGTAAAAGGGGGATTAGGGTTTATCCTCCCTGGGATACAGTAACAAATAAACAGGCTGAGAAAACCCAACAGTGGCAAGCACCTTATTTTCTCCTGATTGACCTCAATGAAAATATCGATCTTGCAAGGGCGAAGAAATTAATTAGCAATGGAATTAAACAAACAGGATTTTAAAATCCCGGTCAAACTTAGCAACTTTCGGGTAGTTTACCGTTTCTTTCCAAACTACTTTTGGATATAAATTATTCAAGACTATGAAAGCACAAGAAGAAATCAATTTCAACCGGATAGCCGAAGCCATAAGCTACATCAAGGCGAATTTTAAAACACAGCCCGGTTTGGAAGAAATTGCAGAGAAAGTAAATTTAAGCCCTTTTCATTTCCAAAGATTATTTAGCGAATGGGCTGGCACTACCCCAAAACGTTTTTTGCAATACATTAGCATTAGCTATGCCAAAGAAATGCTGAAAGAAAACCAAAGTTTATTCGATACCGCATTAGAAACCGGCTTATCGGGAACCAGCAGGCTGCACGATCTTTTTGTAAACATTGAAGGGATGACACCGGGAGAATATAAAAACGGCGGCGAAAATCTCCACATCAATTATAGTTTTGCAGAAAGTCCGTTCGGTAATATCATTGTAGCCAGCACCTCAAAAGGAATCTGTCATATCGCTTTTTATGACGACGAAAACATTGCTTTGGCGAATTTGCAACGCCAATTCCCAGCAGCTCAATATCAGCAGATACTGGATAAAGAACAACAGAATGCATTATTTATTTTCAGTCACGATTGGAGCAAATTGCACCAGATTAAACTGCATTTAAAAGGCACTGATTTCCAGTTAAAAGTTTGGGAAGCTTTGTTAAAAATCCCTATGGGTAAATTGGCCACTTATGGTAACATTGCCAAACAATTACAAAATCCTAATGCGTCCAGAGCAGTGGGTACAGCGATTGGAGATAATCCGGTAGCCTTTCTCATTCCTTGTCACCGGGTAATACAATCGAGTGGTGCTTTGGGCGGTTACCATTGGGGAGTGAACAGAAAAACAGCCATGATTGGCTGGGAGGCCGCAAAAACTAATGCTTAACCCCGTATGATCAAACATGCAGATATTTCGACGGAAGAACTCAAAAAACATTTAAAAAACAAAGATATTTGCCTCGGCGGAAATGCCAGGTTGAAGATTTACGGATTACTTAAATGCAGATCGGGAAAGCGGATGAAGAAAGAAAACCGTGTATTTTTTCGTTCTGTAGATGAAGCGCTTCAACATGGCTACCGCCCTTGCGGGCATTGCTTAAAAACAGCATATAAACAATGGATTTATTCAACACCACAATAGATGTAAACCAAAATCTGCTCCCATACGGTGGAACAGTAAATTATTATGGAAAATTATTTCCGATACCAGAAGCTGATCATTATTTCGATGTGCTGATGAATACTATTGAATGGAAGAATGACGAAGCTTTTATTATGGGCAAACACATCATCACCAAAAGAAAAGTAGCCTGGTACGGAGATGAAGCCTATTCTTATACCTACTCCAATAAATCGAAAATGGCCTTACCATGGACAAAGGAATTACTGGAGCTAAAAAAAATATCAGAGGAGCAAACAGGTACCGCATTTAACTCTTGTTTACTTAATTTATACCACAATGGTGATGAAGGCATGGCTTATCATAGCGACGACGAGAAGGCCTTAGCTAAAGATTCTGCCATTGCTTCATTAAGTTTCGGGGCAGAACGAAGATTTCTTTTCAAACATAAAAAAACAAAAGAAACGGTAACCTTATTTTTAGAAAATGGAAGTTTATTGGTGATGAAAGATGAAACACAAACCAATTGGCTGCACCGCCTTCCACCAACCAAAAAAGTAAGTAAGCCAAGGATAAACCTCACCTTTAGAACGATGGTGGTTTAGGTCAAATGACAAAGGATTTTAAGCCGGATGATTGGTCTCGAAGTATCGTCATTTCGACCGTAATGGAGAAATCTTTTAAGTTCGATCAATAACTCGGTACAAAGATCTCTCTCCCGAAAGTTCGGGACTGCGCTACAGTCGAGATGAGGACCATTATTTTGGAGTCTGTAAATGGCAACCTGTCGAAGGGCCTTTTTTGTTTCCTACTAATAAAGGGTCTTCGACAGGCTCAGACTGACAACAATTCTAATTGAGTTAAGGCATAGCATTACCCCAGCCAATTAACCTTCAAAAATCTTAGTGCTTAAACTCCTTAATATCTACAATACGGTCATCATCAGCATTTTTCTTTAAGAAAGATGTTCCATTTGCATTCGCTACCCAGGTATAATCCCTTTGAATATTTCCAACAAGGGTTTCAGGTTCATTTATTAATGCTGCTGGCAATGGCAGGTTAAAAGTTTCGCCCGTTGCCGTGTTTACCTGGTACAAAGAATTGGCGGTTAAAAAAGCTAGTGTGGTTTTATCGCTAGAGTACATAAAAAATTTCCCCTGGATACGTTCGTCAGGGTTTTGCCTCTTAATAGGATAAACCCTTGAATTTATAGTTGTGATAAAAAAATCGTTATTTACCAAAATATTACTACGTGTTAATTCTTCTAAACCGTTGGTATATTTTTTATCTTCAGCACCTTTTGATGGCTTATTCAAGCTCACCACTTCGGTTTTTCCATCATTAACACAAATGATATAAAAAGGAGCCATTTTACCTGTTTCATTAGCTACCTGTACTAAAACAGCTGTTTTTTGTGTGTTGATGAATGATGCAACAATAAATTTCTGCGCAGCAGCATTTGGAGCATCGTCAACAATAATAGTGGTATCTTTATATTGAATGGCAAAGCGATCGGCTGCTGCCACAGCACCAGAATCTGTTTTTACGATAGTAAGTACATTTTTCTTCGATTTCGGGAAAACATTAAAATCGTCACTGGTAGCAAACGGTTTTGCCTTGTAGGCTTTTTCAGATTTACCGCAGCCAAATAAAACAACGGAAAGTAAGAGTGCATAAAGCGTAATTTTCATAGGTATTGTTATTTATTTTTTTGCTAATTTATAATCTTTATTGCGCTTATTTTATCAAAGTCACCAGAAAATTACCGCATCTGCTTAAAAAGTGCAACAGATTGTGTTTTATGTATGTATTCCCTTGTATGTTAATCATAAAGCCCACAGCCTCGGCTGTTTGTTTCTACTTCAGACTAAATTCCTTATTTTTGATTAACAGATAACCAATGGCAAACACACCTAATTTTCTCGCTAAAAATAAAAGCGTAATCTTATATGGGGTTTTCCTGGCTGCACTACTGTTTTTACTGAAGTGGCTTGAACTTCGTTTCATTATCATCAACCATGCGTTCGAAATTTATGCTGGTTCGATAGCCGTTATTTTTACAGCTTTAGGCATTTGGCTCGCACTTAAATTAACCAGGCCCAAAACCATACTGATCGAAAAAGAAGTTTTTACCGGGAAGCCTGAAACATTTATCCTCAACGAAAAAGAGTTGACAAAACTCAACATCAGCAAAAGAGAGCTGGAGGTTTTGCAGCTCATGTCTGCAGGTTTAAGCAACCAGGAAATTGCGTTAAAGTTATTTGTTTCTTTAAACACTATAAAAACACACAACGCCAAGCTTTTCGAGAAGCTGGAAGTTAAACGCAGAACACAGGCCATAGAAACAGCCAAAAGACTCAGTATTATCCCTTAGTGCATTGACACATTGGTATTAAAAAGCAACCAATCTGAAAAATCACCCTAAAGTATGAGGGTTAAAAAAAATAATCGAAGCAATTTTGTGGTCTAAACCTCTTAAAATTATAAACAGATGAAACCATCATGAGCAAACGCTCACCGACAGAGATGAATATTGCTCATGATAGCTTCATCACAATTAAAAAAGACTACAAACAGATGAAACCATCATGAGCAAACGCTCACAGACAGAGATGAATATTGCTCATGATAGCTTCATCACAATTAAAAAAAACTACAAACAGATGAAAAAGAACGTAATTGTATTTGGATTAATCGCCGGCTTAATTGTATCAACCTTAATGGTACTCTCTATGGCGAGATGTTACAGCGACCCGAACCTTGAGCACAGCATGCTTATTGGTTATGCCTCAATGGTATTGGCTTTCTCCTTTATTTTTGTCGGCATAAAAAACTACCGCGATAAATACAACGATGGATTAATCACTTTCGGCAAAGCATTTAAAATCGGGGCATTGATCAGTTTGGTAGCTTCTACCATATATGTTATGGTCTGGTTGATTGATTATTACGTATTTATGCCCGATTTTATGGATAAATATGTTGCCCAGGCACTTAGAGAAGCCAAAGCAGATGGTGCATCGACAGCTGAGCTGGCAGCTAAGACAAAAGAACTGGCTTCTAGTCAGGAAATGTACAAAAACCCGATCATGGTGGTCCTATTTACCTATATGGAAATTCTGCCTGTAGGAATATTGATCTCATTAGTAGCAGCACTCATTCTGAAACGAAAACAAGGCACTCCATTAGGAGTAAAAACCGCTTAACATACCTGTCAATCTGATCTCCTTTTATTAATTTTAAGCCATAAAAAATAGCTATGTATACGATACCCTTTACCAATATAGATTGGAGCCAGATAGAAAAAGTAGAATACCCTGGCGAAACAGGCACAGCAACATGGCAAACCTTAAACCTGGATGGCTTAACGATCAGGATTGTAACCTACTCTGCGGGCTACCTTGCCGATCATTGGTGCCAGAAAGGTCATATTGTACATTGTTTGGCAGGTAGCTTTGTAAGTGAAATGGAGGATGGAGCAACATTCGCGCTTAGCGCGGGGATGACGTATGTAGTTTCTGACGATTTAAGTTCACACCGGTCAGTATCACAGGAAAGCGTGAAACTTTTAATCATTGATGGCAGTTTTTTAAAACCAAAAGACATTTAAGGTGATTTATTAAGTACTACCCTGTTTCACAGTTATTATAAAAAATAAAATGATGCTGGTTAAATCACTTTTGGGTGAATTTCTTCATGAAGCAGAAAACACCCGCAAACTTTTAAATGCAATACCAAACAGTGCTTTGGATTTTATACCCTCAGCACACTCCTGGACTACGGCCCAGTTGGCATCACACATTGCTGAAATCTATGATTGGTATCCTGGAACTTTTCATGGTAATGAATTTAATATGGATACTTATAAGCGTGATGAGGTAGATATCAGCGATATCGAAAACATTATAGGCAAATTTGAACGGGCCTTTAACAGGGCCAAAGAAAGTATCGAATCGGCTACCGACGAGCGCATGTTAGAAGACTGGAAAATGACCGCAGGAGGTAAAATCCTTCTCGGTCCCATGCCCAGAATCCAGGTGGTACGCGGCTTTTTAATGAACCATATTTATCACCACCGAGGTGAAATGATTGTGTATCTGCGCGCTACCGGCAATACGGTACCGGGCTTATATGGACCGGTTTATGAAGAAAGCTTTCGCTAGATCCGCGATTATCTTAATTTTGATCAAGACATAATATAAATGAAGATTTTTGCCGAAACCGAACGTTTAATTTTACGCGAATTGCTACCTACAGATGCTGGGGGCATGTTTGAAATGGATGGTGATCCTGAAGTGCACCTTTACCTGGGTAATAATCCTGTAAAATCAATCGAACAAAGTGAAGCAGATATCGAATTCATTAGAAAACAATATATCGAAAACGGTATTGGCAGATGGGCTGTTATAGAAAAAGCAACAGGTAATTTTGTAGGTTGGTCGGGCTTAAAATTAATTAAAGAATCTACCAATAACCACATTAATTATTATGATCTGGGGTATCGGTTTAGTAAACGGTTTTGGGGAAAGGGCTACGCTACAGAAACTGCAGTGGCGGCACGAGACTATGGTTTTAATGAACTAAATCTGCATGAAATTATTGGCATAGCTGATATCGATAACCTGGGATCTATTCATGTTCTGGAAAAAGTGGGACTAAAACGAATCTCTATTTTCGATTACCGTGGCATAAAACACCACTGGATGAAGATTGAAAAACCAATTTAGCGCTTTCAAAAGCAATTTGTCTTTTTATGGTTTAGTTTTTGATGCTAGAAAGGAAAATCATTTAAACCTTACATTATGAAACACCTAATCTTCTGTGGGATGTTGCTCTTATTATTGAGTTCTTGTAAAGAAAAATTAGATCCAGCGAGCTTTACCAATACCAAATGGGAGCTAACATCGCTGCCAGGTTTAACTTTGCCCACAACAGCAAAAGCAACGCTAAACTTTGCCGACAGCCTTAAAATCAGTGGAAAATCGTTTTGTAACAATTATGGCGGCCAGGGAGAAATTGCAGATAATAAAATAACCGTTAAAAATGTTTTTGGCACAAAAATGTTCTGTCAGGAAACTGATGCAGCCGAACGCGCTTACTTACATGCCCTTAATCAGGTTAATGGTGCTAAAATAACTAATAATAAGCTACATCTAATGGATGGCGACAAAACCTTGCTGGTTTTCACCAAAACAAACTAGAATCTTTACATGTATAAAAAAGGCTGAATAAAGTATTTTTACTATTTTCGGCCTTTTGAGTTTAACGCAGGAGTGATGCCATCGATAACAGAAGATCTGAAGTTTTTTTTCTCAACCATAAGAAAAGCATTTAATTTATTTCAGCAGAATGATCCCTTACGCCTGGCCGGTGCTACTGCTTTTTTCACCAATTTCGCCTTACCCCCAATATTAATCATCCTCATCAGGCTATTTGGTATGTTTACCGATAGGCGCTTATTGGCTACACACCTTTTCGAACGGCTGGCTAGTATTCTCGACAACGAGAGTATTTTACAGATCAGAACAACCCTAAGGAATATCCGGGGTATTGATCAGGCCTGGTATGTTACTTTGTTCAGTTTTATATTTTTCCTTTTTGTAGCTACTACCCTATTCAATGTGATTAAAAACTCTTTAGAGCAGATTTGGAATATAGGCCAAAAAGATAAAAAAGGGATTGTTAATACCCTTAAATCGAGGGCTATATCCGTTACGATTATCTTATTTGCCGGCATATTATTTTTTATAGGCTTGCTGGCCGATAGTGTGCAGGCTTATATTGGCGCCTATCTAAAAAATGGCTCCCCTTCTTTGGAATTGATTTTGACTTCCATAATCAACCAATTGGTTTTTGTGATCATCGTAACTACCTGGTTTACCATACTTTTCAGGTATTTAACCAATGGTCGTCCTACATGGCGGGCAGCAATTTCTGGGGGTCTGTTAACCGGATGCCTATTTACAGCAGGAAAATATATTTTAAGGATTTTGTTGCCATTGAGTAACATCAGCAACATCTATGGATCAGCAGGTTCGATTATCGTAATTATGCTTTTCGTATTCTACTCTTCGTTGATATTTTATTTTGGCGCATCTTTTATTAAAGCGTTAAGTGTCGGTCGGGCCACACCCATTGTACCAAAAAACGGATCGTTTGCTTATGAGTTAACAGAAGTTGAACCGAAAAAAGAGGATTAACAAGAAAGGGAGATAAAATTAATTATATCTCCCTTTCTTATATTAACTAGGTTCACTTAACGAGTATCGTCATGCTGAACTTGTTTCAGCATCTATCACACTAAAAAAGACCCTGATCCCGAAGTTTCGGGACAGGTGACGATTCGCAAGTAAACTGTTACAAAATCCGATAACCTAAGCCAACTGTAAATAAGTTTAACTTAGTACCAGGATACCCAGCTTTATTGATTTTTGATAAGCCAAGTTCGTAACGTGCATCGAAGCTTAATTTTTTAAGGTCTAAGCCCGCTCCAAACTGCCATGCCAAAGCCTGATTTTTAAAGTCGGCTCTGAAAACGCTTCCTGCGGCCTGACCAAAACTCTGATTTTCATCTAATATTAACGAAAACATTGGCCCGGTGTTTAAACGGAGGCCAATACCAGCAGCACCAAACTTAGTACCTACCAATAATGGCACATCTAAACTTGTAAAGCGCACTTTATTTACTTCTCCCGTTGACTCACTTACCAAATCTGCTTTTTTGCCCGACACATAAAGCTCTGGCTGGAAGTAAACGCCTGCAGCACCTACCCTGGCCCAAAGGCCACCGTAAAAACCTGCGCGGTTGTTACTGTTAAAAGTGTTTTCACTATCAAATTTCGAAAAATTTGCACCAGCTTTAATGCCCAGCTGGAAAGATGGCAGTACCTGTGCGCTGGCAAACAAGCCAACAAGCAAAAAGGCAAGAGTTAAAGATAAAAATTTCATATGCGATTAAATTTAGCTGGTGGCGTTGTTAATGGCTTCCTGTTCTTTTAAAGCATCAACATTGTTTTTATCACCAAAGTTTTGTGTTTTACCTGCAAAGTAATCTAAAATTCCTGAGATAGTATCTAAGTTATCAGCTAAATTTTGATGAATATCCGGTAAATCTTTTTCCAGGCGGTTATCGCCCAATTCGATATTATCTACTTCAATTTTACCAATTTTCTGAATAAGTGCCTGCTGAGAGTTTTGTAAGTCTTCTAATTCACGCACAATCTTTTCCATTAATTCAAACTTCTTTAAAGTATTCATAGGTTCTTATTTTTAGTTAACTATTCCTTATAAACCCCTTAGCGTTGGTTTTGTTTTATTTCGCCAATCTTTTAACCAAAACAGATTTGGAAATATCGAAAACAACTAATAAATTAGTTTAAAATTATCTGTCATGAAAAAGCTCCTTACGTTATTGGCCTTAGTTGGTTTAAGTTTAGCTGTTTATGCGCAAAATACAAGCGCTGTAGATAAGGAGAAACTTTTCGATTTCTATCAGACCCAGCGGTATGCAGATGCTGCTCAATACCTCAAAGGCATTTATGGAGAAGAAGTAAACGATTTTAAAACCCTCAGCCAGATTGGTTATTGTTTTTTAATGGCAGGCAACAATGTTGAAGCAGAAAAATTTTATACCAAAGCGTATACGCTGCAGCCACAAAATCTGCCTATTCTTTTCAGTCTCGGCAGTATCAATACCAAAAGGGGGAATACTGAAAAAGCCAAGCTGTACTATGGTGAAATTGCAAAAATAGATAGCAATAATTTTAATGTGTACAAACTGCTGGCTAATTTGTACAACTCTCCAAAGGATGATTCACTTAAACTCATCTACCTCTTGAAGGCTAATCTGATCAATCCGCTAGAAGGCGATGTTGCTACCGATCTGGCTGAGGTGCATGCTGCTTATCAGCAATATGAAAAAGCTTATGATGTACTTAATATTGCCATTAAGGGCGATAGTGATAACCTAGTGTTGCAAAGGGCTAAACTTACTATTGCCAACCAGCTTAAAAAATACAGCGAAGTGATTGCATCGGGAGAGAAACTGTTGAAAGATGGTGCTGATGCAGGGGTGATAAAAGATGTTGCAAAAGCTTATTACTATACAAAGAAGTACCAAAAGGCAATTGATCTTTTTAAACAATTGGAGATGGCAGCGATGGAAAATGAGGCTACCTTATATTATACATCACTCAGTTACCGCGCTTTAAAAAATTATCCGCAGGCGGCTATATATACCAGAAAAACCATCGATGAGGCCATTTCGCCCAATACCTCCAGTTATTATTCTTTATTGGGTTTGGTTTACGAAGAAAACAATCAGTTAGCTTTGGCAAGCGCAGCCTATAAAAAGGGTTTGCAATTTAAAGCAACGGCAACTTTATATTATCGTTTGGCCGTATTTTACGATACCCGTTTAAAACAGGGTAAAAATGCGCTTAAATATTATAACCTTTATCTAAAAAGCAAGCCCAGTTTAACCGATGATAAAGAAGAAATTAAATTTTCAAAGGATAGAATTGCACAGCTAAACCTTACTGATTAAACCAGATCCTCAAAAACAGGTTTTACATTGTCCCAAAATTCATCTAATGCAATTATTCTGGGTTTAAAAAAGGAGATTAACGTAGGCCAGTGCTGTTGATTAAAGATGCTCACTCCGGTAATGCTGATCGAAATCTGTGATACCGTTTTACCGAAATCATCGGTTGCATCTTTAATCCAGTCCCATTCTTCGTTTAGAGTATTGGTAAACAAGAGCTTAAACTCTTCAAACTGTTCGAAAATGAGATGCCTGATATCAGTATCGGGATGCGACAGCTGAATGCTGATAAAGGCTTTTTTACCATCAACATCCATTTTAAAGAAGATATTCTTCACACCCGTTTTGTAATTTGTCCAGTTTACGGTAGAACCGCTTGCTGAAGGGACGGGTTTCATATATTGCCCGAAACTGATCCAGAATTGTTGGCGCAGGCGCGCTGCTTCTTCTTTACTGTACATTTATTTTACTGCATCTAATAAAGACTTTATCATATTCGACTAAACCGTCATTCCCGCGCAGGCGGGAATCTTAAAGCTAATTGCATTAAGATTCCCAATCAAGTTGGGAATGACGACCCGTTGAAAATTTATAATAGTGATATAATCTCTTTTAACGAAGCTGCAATAATAAGCGATTAATATTTATATTCAAAATGATAGCTACCTGAGCCTATTTCTTCTTTTTTATCGGTTTTCGGCAATACTACCGTTGCGGTTGCATTGGCAGGAACAGTTACATCGAGTTTAAAAACATCATCTGCAATCGTCCACGCTGATTTAACAGTGCCGTACACCGTCTCCAGCTCTGCTGACGCGCTGGTTAATTTCCCGCCAGGCCTCGGCGCAATTAAAATAGCTTTGTAACCTGGTTGTGCTGATACCGGATTAATGCCGGCGATATTTTTATACATCCAATCGCCGATAGCGCCGTAGGCATAATGGTTAAAAGAATTCATATCAGCCGTTTGGAAAGATCCATCCTGTTTAATACCGTCCCAACGTTCCCAAATGGTGGTTGCGCCCATTTTAACCGGATATAACCATGAAGGGTAACTCTCTTGCAGCAACAGGTCGTAAGCTACATCCTCGTGCCCAAAGCGGCTCAATACATGGCAAAGGTATGGCGTGCCCAAAAAACCTGTCGTAAGGTGGTTTCCGTAATCTTTTACATTATCTACCAATCTTTGTGCCGCCTGTGCACGTAAGTTTTCAGGCAGCATATCAAACTGTAATGCCAATACATATGCCGTTTGGGTGTTAGAGATCAGTTTTCCATTCGGCGTCATATTTTCTTTGATATAAGCCGCTTTAATCTGCTCCAATAGTGCAGTATATTTAGCTACATCATCTGTTTTGCTCAATACCTTTGCTGCATTTATAAGCAATTGCGTAGAATGTGCATAGAATGTTTGGGCAATCATATATTTGTCTGTCACCGAAGCACGGCCATCATTATCATCATTAGGACGGTAAAACAACCAATCGCCGAAATGGAAACCAGTATTCCAAAGGTTATTTTTAGCCACTGAAGAAATATAATCAACCCACTTTTTCATACTGCCATACTGTGCTTCCAATATGCCTTTATCTCCATACGAAACATACATATCCCAAGGGATAATAGTGGCAACATCGGCCCAACCTGCAGAACCTGCGTCATTTTGGTTCAGCACATTTGGTACTACAAAAGGAACGCTGCCATTAGGAAGCTGATCTGCAGAAACATCTTTTAGCCATTTGGTAAAAAAACCCGATACATCCATGTTATATGCAGCTGTTGTGGCAAATGCCTGTGCATCGCCTGTCCAGCCCAAACGTTCGTCTCTTTGCGGACAATCTGTCGGCACATCAACAAAATTCCCCTTCTGTCCCCAGCTAATATTGTGCTGCAATTGATTGAGCAATGGATTTGAGGTACTGAATTTTCCACTAGTTTTCATATCCGAATAAACAGCTACAGCGGTAAGGTTTTCCAGTTTCAGTTCGCCGGGGTATCCATCTATTTTGACATACCTAAACCCCTGAAAAGAAAAATGAGGTTCGAATACCTGTTCGGTTCCGCCTTTTAAAATATAATTGTTCTGTTGCTTGGCCGACCGGAGATTGGTGGTATAAAAATTTCCTTCTTTGGTTAATACTTCAGCATGGCTAATGGTAATTTTATTACCTGCCGCACCTTTGGCTTTTAACATTACCCAGCCCACTAAGTTCTGTCCAAAATCAACCACGGTTTCACCTTTCGGGGTTTTAAATATTTTTAAGGCTTTAAACGTTTCATGTTTGGTCACCTGCGGTCCGCTCATCCCAACCAGCTTTTCCGGGCCTTTGGCGAGTTCCTGCACAGGTTTCCAGGAAGTGTTTTCTTTAAAACCAATATTATTCCAGCCTTGGCGCTCTAAACGAGCATCGTAGGTTTCTCCGTCATAAATATTGGAGGCCAATATCGGCCCATAACCTGTTTTCCAGCTGTTATCGCTTATAATAGTCTCTGTGGTTCCATCAGTATATTCCAATTCCAGTTGCAGCAATAAAGCCCTGGTATCGCCATAAAATTGTTTTTGATTACTAAACCCTATACGTCCCCTATACCAGCCATCGCCCAGTGAAACGCCTATTACATTGGCCCCTTTCTTTAGCGATTGCTTAACATCGTAAACCTGATATTGAATATGGTCTTTATAACTTGTCCACCCTGGTGCAAAATAAGTATCGCTAACCCGTCCGCCGTTAATATTGGCCTCATACAAACCCTTAGCGGTAATGTAAGCCATGGCAGATTTTACTTCTTTTTTCAGGTTAAATTCTTTTCTGAATAGTGGACTAGCCAGCGAAGTATCTTTTCCTGCTACCGAAATCCACTTTGCGCTCCAGTCTTCAGGTTTTAAACCTGTTTGAAAAAACTGAACCGGTGACCATGCAGATGCATTTCCGTGGTTATCTTTTACCCTAACCTGCCAGTAATATCTGGTTTTTGAGGATAACCCGGGGCCATCATAGGCAATCAATACCGATTGATCGCTATTTACCGCAGCCTTCCATAAAACTTTATCAATACTTGCTGTTGTACCCAGTCTGATTTCGTAATTGCGCTGTTTAGTATTTTTTAGACCCGAAATGATTTTCCAGCTAAATCTCGGTTTTGGATTATCAATACTAAAAGGATTTACTAAATGCTCAACGGTTAAATCTTTTACCGAGATTTTCTGTGCTAAAACATTCGTTGTAAATAAAAACAATAAGGCAAGGGCAGTTATTGTGCCTGAGGTACGGGAATTCCTGTTCATATTGGTTAGCGTTAATTTTTTTAATCTTAACTGTACGATAATCAGAAATATTATTTAACCAACCATCCTGTACTGTTATGAAAAATTAAGCGTTAGCACAACGACAATAATTTAATAAAGCACCACTTATCAGCACTAAAAACAACAAGCGAGCAGCAAAAAATACAGTTTATCGATTCATCAACCGGGCAACGTATTTGCCGATGATATCGAACTCTAAATTTACAGTATCACCAACTTCAACTTCCTGTAAATTGGTATGTTCGAAGGTATAGGGAATGATAAATACTGAAAACTCGTCTGGCTCAGAATTTACAACAGTTAAGCTGATACCATTTACACAGGCAGAACCTTTTTCTACGGTTACATTTCCGGCTGAAGCATCATATTTAAAGCGGTACTCCCAGCTACCGTCCAGCGCTTCACGTTTCACGCAAACAGCAGTCTGGTCTACATGGCCCTGCACAATATGACCATCTAAACGGGCATTCATCTGCATGCAGCGCTCGAGGTTAACTTTACTGCCTACTTTTAAACCATCGAGATTGGTTTTGTTTAGCGTTTCATCTATAGCGGTAACGGTATGTGTTCCATCGTTTAAGGCCACCACTGTCAGGCATACCCCATTATGGGCTACACTTTGGTCGATTTTCAACTCATGGCTGATTGCTGAAGAGATGGTAAAGTGGATATTGGTATGGTCGTTTTTAATGGCAGTAACTTCGCCAAGTGTTTCTATAATTCCTGTGAACATTTATAATGTATTTTTTTTCATCGTCATTCCCGCGCAGGCGGGAATCTTAATCCCCCATACAAATCCTACCGAGGCATTACGATTCCCAATCAAGTTGGGAATGACGATCGTGCTAAATCTATTTCTAATACTTCAATCTATTTTTTCTCCAATCGGAGCTATTTTTAACTGCTGCAACACCCAACTTCACTTCCTTTTTATCAAACAGTTTTGCAGCAATTACCGCAGCAATTAAGGCTTCTGTTTCATTCTGTACCTTTAGGTTTTCTGGCTTAAAGTATTTACCTACAAAATGCGTATCGAAATTACCCGTTTTAAAAGCCTCGTGCTGCATCACAAATTTACCAAAACCCAAAGTAGTTTCTATCCCTGTAATATCATATTCTTCAATTGCCCTCACCATCCGTTCAATCGCCTCTTCCCTATCTTTCCCATAAGTGATCAGTTTGGCAATCATCGGATCATAATAAATCGGGATTTCCATGCCCTGCTCAAAGCCATCATCAACTCTTACCCCATTGCCTTTAGGTATGCTGTAAGTCTGCAAGGTGCCAATATCAGGCAGGAAATTATTGGCCGGGTCTTCGGCATAAACGCGAAGTTCTATAGCATGCCCGCTGATTTTTAAGTCCTCTTGTTTAAAACTAAGTCTTTCGCCTGAAGCTATTTTTAGCTGTTCTTTTACCAGATCTATACCTGTAATTAATTCGGTTACAGGATGTTCTACCTGCAATCGGGTATTCATTTCCAGGAAAAAGAAATCGAGGTTCTCATCCAAAATAAACTCAACGGTACCTGCGCCGGTATAATTTACCGAACGGGCTACATCTACCGCACATTTACCCATTTGCTGCCTGATTTCTTCAGTTAAAACCGACGAGGGTGCTTCTTCTACTACTTTTTGATGACGACGTTGTACAGAGCATTCACGTTCAAAAAGATGAACAATATTGCCATGGGTATCGCCCAAAACCTGTATTTCGATGTGCCTTGGTGAAGTAACATATCGTTCAATAAAAACAGCACCATCACCAAATGCCGAAGTAGCCTCACTTACCGCAAGCTGCATCTGTTCTTCAAAATCTTCAGCCCGCTCTACAATACGCATACCCTTGCCCCCGCCACCTGCAGCAGCTTTGATCAATATGGGAAAACCAACTTCGATAGCGCGTTGTTTAGCTTCGTTTACATCCTGAATGGCTTCTTCTGTTCCCGGCACCATCGGGATGTTATATTTTAATGCCGCAGCCTTTGCAGATAATTTGTTACCCATGGTTTCCATGGCCTGCGGCGAAGGGCCAACCAGGATGAGCCCAGCATTGGCAACTAGCTGTGCAAAACCGGCATTTTCAGACAAGAAACCATAACCTGGGTGAATGGCCTCTGCGCCAGTTGATTTACAGGCTTCGATAATCTTCTCGCCCACCAGGTAACTTTGATTAGATGGAGCCGGCCCGATGCAAACCGCTTCATCGGCATAACGTACATGCAGCGCATTACGGTCTGCTTCAGAAAAAACAGCTACTGTTTTAATGCCCATTTCCTTCGCAGAGCGCATAATGCGCAAAGCGATTTCGCCACGGTTAGCGATGAGTAGTTTGGAGATTGGAATTAGGGGTTTGGAGTTGTTAGACATATATTTTATTTCCACCACTTTTCAGATTCTTTTCTATTGGCTATTTTGTATGAGTCAGAATTATTGCTACCACCATAAGCTAATTTATAAGTTTCCCAACCACTCTTAAGATATTTATCATTTACGCTAAATTCACCTGCACCTATATCAAGATCGCCACAGCTTGGGATTCTGAAATCCCCCCAGTTACATTTTTTAGCAACTTTAGTTTTATAACTTGTCCAGATTCCTTCAAATGTATTATTTGAAAAACCATCTGCAACAAAATTTACAGAATCATAAAACATATTTCCTTTTATATCTAGAACAAAATTTGTTTTCATTTTCCCCTTTATCGTGCCTGAAGAAATTGTATTCTGATCTTCAAAAAACAGAATATCAACAATAATACTGCCTCGTTTAAATTTAGGATTATCGCTTTCTTTTCCGAACTGTGCACTGGTAATCTTAATTTTTCCCTGAAAGGCACATAAATTATTTTTCACCCTGGTTTTCCCATAAGCAAAGTACTCATTTGGATTTTCCATATCCTTTACAACAGAAATCAAATGAATATAAAATCTCTGGTAATTATCTCCAATAAAGCCGATAGGTTCTGGAGTTTTAATTTTTTTATTTTCATTTTCATTTTCTACATATAGGTCGGAAATGCTATCCCTGACCCATATTTTCGAAAAATCATATTTTGCACTTTGATCTAAAAAATTTGTTTGAATAACTTCTTGAGCGTTAATGTTCGCTGAAAATACAACCAACAAAAATATCCCTAAAAACTTTATTGTTTTCATATATTGTTTTTGATATTTGATCATAGAGGTAAAATATAAGTTTCCCCTTAAAGGTGCAAAATTATTTCAATAGCTTGATCAATCATTACAGGAGTAAGGTCTAAATGGGTAACCAACCTTATCGTACTTGCACTGGTGGTATTGCAATGCAGTCCTTTTTCTTTCAATTGGTGTACAATTTTCTCTGCAGCCCCTTTTTCTACTTCAAAAATAACAATATTGGTCTCAACGGGCATTACTGATTTTACATATTTTGCCCTGGCCAGTGCATTTGCCAAAGCCTGCGCATGGGCATGATCGTCTTTTAAGCGTGTTACGTGATGATCGAGCGCATAAATGCCAGCAGCAGCCAAAAAACCTGCCTGGCGCATGCCTCCACCAAAAGCTTTTCTAATTTTCCGGGCTTTATGGATCATCTGCTTGCTGCCCAATAGCACAGAGCCAACTGGTGCACCAAGTCCTTTAGATAGGCAGACCGAAATCCCATCAAAATATTTCCCGTACTCGCCCGCCTCATCGCCTGTAGCCACAAGTGCATTAAAAATACGCGCACCGTCTAAATGCAGTTTTAATCCTTTTATATTACAGAGGTGATGGATCGGGGCAATCTGCGATAAGGTATAACAGCTTCCGCCACCTTTATTTACTGTATTTTCCAAAACAACCAAACTTGAGTTTGGATAGTGGATGTTATCTTCATTGATTTCGGGTTCAATCAGCTCTGGAGTCAGAATTCCGCGTTCGCCATGCAACAACCTTACCGATGCGCCCGAGTGATAGGCAATGCCTCCAATTTCGTAGCGGTAAACATGTGCGGTCTGATCGCAGATCACCTCATCCATGGGCTGGGTAAAACACTTGATCGCAATCTGGTTGGTCATCGTTCCTGAGGGGCAAAATAACCCGGCTTCCATATTAAAAGCCGAAGCCAGTTTTGTCTCCAACGCATGCACCGTTTCGTCCTCGCCAAAAACGTCGTCGCCCACTTTTGCATTCATCATGGCATCTAACATTCCGGCAGAAGGTTTGGTTACCGTATCACTCCTGAAATCTAAAAATCTGTTGTTCATTTCGCTATCTGGTTGTAAAATATTGTTGAGGTTAAAAAAAAAGACCAATGCCCTTTCTGGTATAATTTTAAGGTTTTTCGGCGATTAAACGCCCTATATAGTGTATTTTTTACACACTTAATTTTCGACAACAACAAATTGTTAAAAAATTATTAAAAAAAAGGATACAAAATATAAGACTTTTTATACTTTTATCGTGCTAAAACCAAAAATAAATAAAATGATAGTAATTGCAGACGGCGGATCTACCAAAACAAATTGGTGTTTGATTAACGAGGCCGGCAGAAAAATTTACTTTAACACCGAAGGTTACAATCCGTATTTTTCAAAAGGAGAGTACATTGTAAAGTCTTTGAATGAGTCTCTTCCAGACCACTTGGAAAGAGAGAAATTAACAGCAGTTTATTACTACGGTGCCGGCTGTTCTACACCTGCAAATGTTAAGATTGTGGCCGATGCCATGCAACAGATCTTCACCAATGCAACCATTTTTGTAGGCCATGATTTACTTGCTTCATCTAGAGCACTCCTTGGAAACGAGCCAGGATTTGCTGCTATTTTAGGCACAGGTACAAATTCATGCCTTTATGATGGATCTGAAATTACCATGAACATCGACTCATTGGGTTATTTCTTAGGTGATGAAGGTAGCGGTTCGTACATCGGTAAACGCATTTTAAGCGATTACATGAAAGGTTACATGCCGAAAGGGCTACGTGAAGCTTTTTACGATAACTACGCTTTAACCAACGAAGATATTTTCGATAATATTTATAATAAGCCCCTGCCAAACCGTTTCTGCGCAAGCTTTAGTAAATTCTTATACGATTTTAAAGATAACTACGAAGATTATGCTTTTGCTACCATTGACTATGCTTTTACTGCATTTTTCGAAGCATTGGTAATCCACTACCCTAACTACAAAGACCACAAATTAAACTGTGTGGGTTCTGTAGGTTATAGTTTCCGTGATATTTTAAGTATAGTAGCCGACCGTTACGAAATGGGCGTGGGCAAGATTATCCGCTCCCCTATAGATGATCTGGTACATTATCACCTCGAGTTAGCGCCGAAGGCTTAGGCCATAGTCCTAAGTCTGGAGTTCTTAGTCCGGAGTCAAACTACAACTTTACAAAAATCCCCGATCTGAAATTCAGATCGGGGATTTTTATTTATATACCAGGTTTAATTATTTTCTATTTTCTTTCAACTCTCCGTTCCACGCCTAACGCGCTCCGCTAGAACGAGATCTCCTTACCGAAAAGCTTCGCATATTTACGCTTATCAAAACGGTACAAAGTAGCCGCGCGATAAGAAACACCTTTCTGTTTTTCATCAAGCTCTTTTAGTACACCAAAACTCACAATCTTTTTTCTAAAGTTCCTTTTATCGAGTTTTTTGCCCAAAACCAGTTCATAAACATGCTGCAACTGTGTTAAAGTAAATTTCTCTGGCAAGAGTTCGAAAGCAATTGGCTGGTGTTTAATCCGGCGTTTTATTTTTTCTAATCCTTTATCGTAAATTTTCTGGTGATCGAAAGCCAGTTTAGGTAGATCGGTAATGGGCAACCAATTGGCCCGTTTGGCATAAGTACTGATCGGGCGTAGCTCTTTATCTCCGCCCAAACGGATCAAAGCATAATAAGCCAACGTAATTACCCTTCCTTGCGGGTGCCTGTGCGGATCGCCAAAAGCATAATACTGCTCCATATAAATACCGCGCAAACCGGTAAGTTCGTACAAAATGCGGGAGGCTGATTGATCTAAACTCTCATCAGGACCAACAATGTTACCGGGCAGTGCCCACCAATCTTTAAACGGTTCTTCATTCCTTTCGATCAGTAGGATTTTTAATTCCTTACCATCAAATCCAAACAAAACGCAATCTATCGAGAATACAGAATCTAAATGAGGTAAAATTTGTTCCAAAGTAAAATTTAGTTATTTTAAGCAGATAAAGGTATGACTTTCAATATTAAGTAAAAAAAATAAAATAAATTACTTAGTGTAAAAAATACACACTATATTCGTATTATAAAGATGGAGCCAAATATAAAAAATATAGCCGTATTAACTTCTGGAGGCGATGCCCCTGGAATGAATGCTGCAATCAGAGCTGTTGTACGTACCGGAATTTACCATGGCATTAACATGTTTGGTGTAATGCAAGGTTACCAGGGTTTAATTACCGACAACATAAAACCAATGGACGCCCGTTCTGTAAGTAATATTTTACACTTGGGTGGTACCATATTAAAAACTGCACGCTGTTTAGAGTTTAAAACAGACGAAGGTCAACAGATTGCTTACAATAACTTAAAGAAGAACGGTATTGATGGACTAGTGGTAATCGGTGGCGACGGAACATTCACCGGAGCGAAACGTTTTTCGGAAACTTTTGGAGTTAAGGTAATCGGTATACCAGGTACAATTGATAACGACTTAGTTGGATCTGATTTTACCCTGGGTTACGATACTGCTATTAATACAGTAATCGAAGCGATTGATAAAATCAGGGATACTGCCGATGCGCATGACCGTTTGTTCTTTATAGAAGTAATGGGCCGCGATTCGGGATGTATCGCATTAAGAAGTTCAATTGCCAGTGGTGCCGAAGCTGTTTTGTTACCTGAAAGGGAAACCAGCGTTAACGAATTGATTGATAAACTGGCCTTAGGCGCAGCTACAAAAAAATCATCGAGTATTGTTATCGTGGCCGAAGGCCATAAACAAGGTGGAGCTTACGATATTGCTAAAAAGGTAAAAGAAACTTTTGATCATTACGATACCAAAGTAACCATACTTGGCCACCTTCAACGTGGCGGTAGCCCAAGCAGTTTCGACAGAATTTTGGGCAGTCGTTTAGGTTTTGCCGCGGTAAATGCGTTAATTGCAGGCGAAACGGAGCAAATGGTAGGTTTAAAAGGAAACGAAATAAAATTAACCAGCATAAGAGAGGCTTTAACCGCTCATTCTTTTAAACTCGAGCCCGATTTAATGGAAATGACAGAGGTACTTTCAATATAATATGATAGCAGTTGTTTATAGCGGATCGAAAACAGCATTTTGGAAGATAACACAAAATGGACAGGTAGTGGCACATTGCAATACTACTGGCTTAAACCCTTGCTTTGTTGATCCGAAAACGATCTTACAGATTTTAAACAAAAAAGTTGCCCTGGTTAACAATGCAGAAAACATAAAGAAAATTTATTTCTTTGCAGCCGGAGCATCATCAGCCGACAGAAAAGAGGAATTGGCCAAAACCCTTGCATCATTTTTCAAATACAGCAAAATTGTAGTAGAAAATGATTTATTCGGTGCCGCCAAAGCCGCCTGTTATGATCAACCAGGGATCGTTGGCATGCTGGGCAGTGGTGCACATTGCGCTTACTTTGATGGAAAAAAGCCAATAAACAATAACTTTGGCTTGGGTTATATATTAGGCGACGAAGGTTCTTCAAATTACTTTGGAAAAATACTCCTTAGGGAATTCTTGAGCCTTAAAATGCCTAAAGACATTGAAACCAAGTTCACATTAACCTACAATCTAGACCGCCCTCAAATATTAGAACGTATTTACAATAAGCCACAGGCAAATATATTTTTAACCTCATTTTTCGATTTCTTTACCCAAAACAGTAAACACGAATATATCCGTAAGCTGATTGATGGAGGATTTGAAAAATATATCGAAACTTATGTTTTGCCGATGGCAGAAAAATACAACGACCGGGAGATACATATTGTAGGTAAGGTAGGTGCCGAGCTCGAAGACCGGTTAAGGTTGGTAGCGGGCAGATACGACATAAAAATTAAAAGCATTATTAAAGAACCAATACAAAATTTATTAAAACATTACATTAATTAACAGAACAATGAGCAAAATTGGAATAAACGGCTTTGGCCGTATTGGCCGACTGGTTTTCAGAGCCGCATTAAAAAGAGGATTAGATATTGTAGCGATTAACGATTTGATCGAGCCAGATTATATGGCATACATGTTAAAATATGATACTACACATGGCAAATTTGATGGCACTATTGAAGTTGTTGATGGTAATTTAGTGGTTAATGGTAAAACAATCCGCGTAACCGCAGAAAGAAATCCAGCTGATTTAAAATGGGATGCTGTAGGTGTTGAAGTAGTAATCGAATCTACAGGTTTATTCTTAACCCGTGCCGATGCTGAGAAACACATCGCTGCAGGTGCTAAAAAAGTAGTTTTCTCTGCTCCTGCTAAAGATGGCGATATCCCTACTTATGTAATGGGCGTTAACCACCATAAATTAACTGCAGATCAAACTATTGTTTCTAATGCATCTTGTACTACAAACTGTTTAGCACCAATTGCTAAAGTTTTAAACGATAACTTCGGTATTGTTGAAGGTTTAATGAGTACAATCCATGCTGTAACTGCAACTCAAAAAACAGTTGATGGTCCTTCTGCTAAAGACTGGAGAGGTGGCCGTGGCGGTTTCTCTAACATTATCCCTTCTTCTACTGGTGCTGCTAAAGCAGTAGGTATGGTTTTACCTGAGTTAAAAGGTAAATTAACTGGTATGTCTTTCCGTGTTCCTGTTGCTGACGTTTCTGTTGTAGATTTAACTGCACGTTTAGAAAAACCAGCTACTTATGAGCAAATTAAAGCAGCTATGAAGGCAGCTTCTGAAGGCGAATTAAAAGGTGTATTGGCTTATACTGAAGACGAAGTTGTTTCTTCTGACTTTATTGGCGACGACCACGCATCTATTTTTGATGCAAAAGCAGGTATCTCATTAAATGATAATTTCGTTAAAGTGGTATCTTGGTACGATAACGAATGGGGATATTCTTCTGCACTAGCTAAATTTGTAGAATATTACGCAAGTTTGTAACAAAAAAGCGCTTTAAGCGCTTTACAAGACTATATAAAAGGCAACATTATTCATTTAATGTTGCCTTTTTGTTTTAAACACGATTTTCACCTATAAAATTCAATTTCAAAACGATATCTAAAATTATTTTTATTCAATTTTCGCATCAAAAATTCACTTAATATCTTACAAAGACCAAAAAATCGCCAATAAATTTCATAAAATCGACTTTTTACCAAGAATTAAACAAACGTTTGACTAAATCGTACCATAAATTGACAATATTTAACAATTACTTAACATATTTTTCTGCTATATTTGCAACACAGTCGTTTTAAACACCAAAACCTCTTACAAAAGGGTCGGTAAATAAAAAATGACAAAAAAAATACTTAAATTTTTCTTAGTGTATTTTTTACACTATCAAATTTTTTACTATATTTGTAGAGTAATAAACGGAACGATGTTTATCACCACAAAAAAAGATAAATCATTTTCTTGAAAAGCTCCGGTTTAGATAGAAGATTAAAGACAAAGCCTGGCTCATAACAGGTTTATATTTGGTTAGAAAAAAGAGACAAGTCTGGATAGATTGTCTCTTTTCTTATTTAAGGGGAATTTGTAATAAAATAGCATTAAAATTCTTCGAACGCGAAAAACCCTATTATAATCCGTTATTTGGTTCAAAGCAGCGTACCTATATCGGAAAGTCTTTTAAATTTCAATTATCAGTTCTTTTTGATAACCGTTATATTTTTCACTAATATATCCATGGGGATTACAAATAATCTCAGTTTCGTCAACATTGTATCTTACCGGAGTATGAATATGACCATGAATCCAATAAGCAGGTTTGTATTTGTTGATAACGTCTTCAAGATCTGACGCATAAGCTGAAGCAACCGGATCCGCTCTATACTCTTCTGGTACAGATCTTATACATGGCGCATGATGGGTAATCACAACGTTTTTATATGCCTTTGATTCTTCAAGGCTTTTCTGCAGCCATTTTTTAGAAATCTGGTGAATTTTATAAGTGTCTATTGTTCTTAATTTTGAATACGAAGGATCCCTTCTAATCATCTGGTAATCATTCATTTTACTCTGACAAATTATACCATATTCTACGGGATTCCCAAATAGCGAAAAATCTGTCCATAAAGTCGCCCCATGAAACCTGATCCCTTCGAGCTCAATACTATCATTCTCCAGCACACTAACATTAGAACCTCTTGATGCTTCTATTATTTTATTGAGCGTGTTGGGATATGTTCCTTTATAATATTCGTGGTTACCTAAAACATAAATCACAGGTTTATCAGGAATATTTCCTTTAATCCATTCTATACCTTTTGTGCCTAAATTGATGTCGCCAGCTAAAATAACGAGGTCGGCATTTTTGAAGCTTAACTCCGAAACGCCAAATTCTTGATGCAGGTCACTTATAATCTGTATTTTCAATCGTTTATTCAATTATTACTGCCACAAAATGCAATTGATGCTACAAAGAAAAGTACTTTTAATAGGCTTGCCACTCACTACAGGCGCTTTCCAACCCTTCAGCGTTAAGAGCTTTGCTCTCATTTTAGCTTCACAGGCTTTGGTGAGGCTTTCATCAGGAAAACCAACATCCGTTACACTTCCCTTTTCGTTAATATACAAGAGCATTTTCAATTTAGTTGGTGGATAGCCACTGTTTTTAAAATCCTCCTTATTCATTAAGGGCATTACCTCATTACTTAAATACCTATAAAACCTACCTATCCCGCCTTTTGTATAAGTTGGCAAAGTATTTTCATATTGGGGCTGGGGAACAACTTTTTTAGATGTGCCGGTTTTGATCTGCGCATGCCCCTCACAAGAGCACGCAACAATTAAAACCAAAAAAATAAGACGAGCGCGTTTCATCTTATGAAGATAAAAAAAATCTGCTAAATCACCTCAATTCCCAAATGCCTATAAGGCTCCAGGACTGCATTATCAGGATCTGTTTCAGTGATAATTATATCTACATCGGTAACCGGGCAAACATAGTAAGACTCTACCGTATTTATTTTCTCGAGTGCGGATAGCGCAATGGTTTTTTGTGCCTGGTTAATCATGACATTGTTCAGCTGGGCATCTTCATATATAATAGAAGTAATACCCATGTTGTGGTGCAAACTACAGATACCAAGCATACAAACATCGGCCCTGACCTTTCTAAAGGTATCGATCGTTTCTTGCCCCATGGTGGTAAATGCTGTTTTATGCAATCTTCCGCCGGCAAATATCACTTCGACATTGGGATGGTCTTCTAAAATATTGGCAACGGGAAAGCTATTGGTAATAATGGTGATTTTTAAATCTTTAGGCAATGCCGCAGCCAGCGCTACTACCGAGGTACCACCATCGAAAAATACCACCTGACCATCTTTCAAAAACGCTAAGGCTTTGTTTGCAATAACCTGTTTGTGCTGCTGATTGTACTTTTCCCTATCCCGGTAATGTTGCGGAATGGGCGAATGAGAAATTGCGCCGCCCCTAACCACCCTAAGCAGCCCTTGCATATCGAGCTCCTTAATATCACGGCGTACTGTATCTTCTGATACATTTAATAATGTGCTCAATTCGCTCAACCGCACCTTGGTGTCTTTTTCCAGGGTATTTATAATGATCTGTAGACGTTCTTCTTTTACCATACTAATGCAACATATTGCAAATATATAAATTTATCAGGATTATAATTTGCAATATATTGCAATATTAAATATTTTTGTTGCAAAATATAGCAAATCATGAGAAAAACAATAGGCATTGATATGGACGGCGTTCTCGCCGACATAGAAGACCACATACTTCAGACCTACCAGGCAGAAACAGGCATTTCACTTACGCGCAATGATATAAAAGGCAAATCGGAAGAAGAACTTTTTCCGGACAGGGCCATGGTAATGAAGATCTGCAATAGAACAGGCTTCTTCAGGAACCTGCCCGTAATGGAAGGCGCTGTTGCAGCCGTAAAAAAATTAATGGAAGACTACGAGATTTATATCGTTTCAGCCGCCATGGAATTCCCCTTATCGCTCTTCGAAAAACGCGAGTGGCTTGCAGAGCATTTCCCTTTTATCAGCTGGAAAAATATCATCTTTTGTGGCGATAAGCGCATAATAGATACCGATTATTTAATTGACGACCATTGTAAAAACCTTGATTTCTGTAAGGGAAAAGCCTTAATGTTTACAGCATTTCACAATGTAGAAAAAGATCATCACCAAAGGATAAATCACTGGAACGAGGTATCAGCTTTATTGAAAGAACTCGAAGAGACAAATCTTGAAATTGTCTAGTTAAATATTTAGCCCCTTCATATCTACATGCCAGAAATAAAAAAGGATGTAGCCACTGGCTACATCCTCTATCTAAATTAACGCTCTCAACTAGAAGTTGATATAAGGCTCTCACCCCTTATGCCTACAATATTACGGCAGAAAGATTAAGATTTGATGAAGATTTTAATTTAAAGCAACAAAAATTATTAGTCACCTCCACAACCACCGCAGCTACCGCAAGAACTTCCGCAGGATGAACCACAAGAACTGGCTCCGCCGCCGTCTCCCCCTCTAACTGATATATAAGGAGGCATGCTGAAACAAAATAAGCCTCCCTTAAAAGAGAGGCTTACGAATGTAATCTAAATCGTCCCGTTGATTTAATTTTTACTTACCCAAATTTAAGCACAAATATGATGTTTAGTATAGGCAATTTAAGGTTGTACATCAATATGTAAAAAGTGTATAATGTTATGTAAACATAGCGTTTAAAATGAGTATTCTTCGCACAGATCGACTTAACCTGTTATGATCAACCGTGAAACAGTTTTTTTTTAACTACACCAGCTCCCTTACCAACTTACTGCGTATGCGGCTAAGTGTTTCCAAACGCATACCTAAATAACTGGCTATACACCTTAATGGCACTCTAGATATATCAAAAGCGCTTAGCTCCAAGAATTTTTCATAACGCCTTTCTGCCGAAGGAATTCTGGCTATTATGGCCCGCTCTGAGGCGGCATGATACTGGAGCGCTAAAATCTTTCTGCCAATAACATTCGTTTCCTGATAACTGGCGTAAAGCTTATCAATCAATAAGTGTGGAATGGCAACCAATTCTGAATTTTCCAATGCCTGCAAATATTCAATTGAGGGTTGAACGTTTTCATCGGGATGTTGAATCGCTCCAATAAATTCGTTCCCTAAACTGATCCAAGTGGTAATCTCTTTATTACCATCTTTAATAAAACCTCTTACCAAGCCTGATACTACGAAAAAAACATAATCATTATTATCAATGGGAGATAAAATGTATTTATTTTTCTTGATCAGAAGAGTATCTACATTTTTTTCTATTTCCTGGATAAATCCAGAGGTTATAGGGCATAAACTGCTGAAATAATTTAATACAGCGTTTACTAAAAATACCTTTCGGGATTCGAGCATACACAAATAGGGATAGACTTAAGACCCTTAATTATAGCGTTTTTTAACGGAATATAAAAATAAAGTAGATTATTGAGACAATTATAATGTTTAAACACCATCATAATGAGGACTTCTTAATATTTTGAAGAACAAACTGATTTATCCTGGTAAAAATCCTAAGTTTAGTCTTATTAAACAACGAATAAAATATGTGTGGCAGCGGCTGACAATCTTAAAAAGAACCTAACAAATAAGGCGAAACGTTCTTATAACATTCATTCCGTTCATTTTTTTAATCAAAAAAGCAAATGCGAGCAGACCACATGTAGAATAATAGACACCCAGTAAAAAAGAAAAGAAATAAAGAAGGTCCGGGTGTAAGGTAGCCGATTATTAGAAGTAACATTTCGGCCTTCTGCTTTTTGCAGTTTGCAGATAATACCCAATTGAGATTTCGTGTGAGCCATAATCATAGCTACCGAATTTATTTAAACTATAATCGTAACCATAGCCAATCCGGAGGTTTTCGCGGACAAAAAACTCAGTAATCAACCCGATAGCACTCCTTGCCCTTAAATCGCTTTGTAATGCTGGCTTAGGATAAATTTTTACGGAGGTTCTATATGCAGCACCTAACCAAAGTTTTTCTTTGATCATTAAAAAAGCATTAAGATCCAATGAGGTTGGCCCGTTCAAATCATCTTTGATCAAAAAAGTAGGTTTGAACATAAAATCATTGTTCACTGGAAATACCATTCCCGCCGTTAAATAAAAATGCGGCTTAGAAGTAATACTTAAAAGATTATTATCCCTAAAAACAGGAAGGTATTGTGTAAGCAGGTTATTGGCAGAGAAACCGATAAAGAATTTTTCGTTCGAATAATGTACACCAGCCCTAATATCGGGTACAATTCGGCTTTCATATCCTGTCGGAATCTTGTTGTCGCCGGTTTCATTTGGATCTAATAAACTTCCGTTAAGCCCCATCTGCATTACGCCCACTCCAACGCCAAAAGCAAGTACATTGGTTTCGGTACGGTCTAGCTTAATGCGGTAGGCAAAATTTCCTGATAAGTTTAACGAGTTCTGTGCGCCAATTTTATCTTTCGACACCAATAAACCCAAGCCTAAACTTTCTTCCTTAACCGCTTCATCTACCGATATGGAAAGCGTTTGGGGAGCGCCCTGAATACCTGTCCATTGCGCCCGCACAAAGGCCTGCATATACAGTTCTTCTTTGTAGCCTGCGTAAGCAGGATTGATGTATAAACCATTGAACATATATTGTCCAAACTGGGCATTCTGTTGCGCGAACAGGCACAGGCCGATTAAATTAAATAATACCGTTAAAATTATCTTTTTCATATCCTCACATTTTAGCTCCATTTACCTGATAACTGTAACATAACCTTTAAATTCCTGCCATTGAGCACTTGCGGTTTTTACTTTAAGCACATAGAAATACGTTCCATCTACCAAACCGTTCGCGGTCCAATCGTTTAAATAGCCGTCTTTCTCATAAACCGTGCTTCCCCAGCGGTTAATAATGGTAAGCTGGTTTCCGCTATAGCGGTCTAAGCGTTCAATAAAAAAGGTTTCATTTTTTCCATCGCCGTTTGGCGTAAACACATTAGGTATTTTAAGCCCTGTAATTTCTTTGGTATCAACTGATATATTGTTAGATGGATCGGGATCTATTTCGTTGATGGTAACCCTGGCACGATTAACAACATCACCAGGTTTCATGGCTCTTACACTAATGATCAGCTCAACAAAACTGCCATTGGCAAGTGACGGGATCGCCCAGGAAACTGTCTTGGTTTGATCGTTATAACTAGCAGTACCAACAATTGTAGGATCGACGCTTACAAAGGTTAGATTTTCTGGAAGGTCATCCTTTACCTGTATGTTGGTAGCCTCACCGATCCCATTGTTGCGCACCAATAAATTGTATTTAAATACCTCCGTATTGATTACCTGTCTGCTTTCAGATCTTTTAACTATGGAAACATCCGCTGATATGGCTGTCTCCGTCACCACTTCCATTTCTTCTGACAGATCGGAGCTACAGCCTCCTAAGCTAAAAGTAATAACGGTATATTTCCCTGCGGTGTTAACCACATAATCTTGCTCGGTAGCACCTAATATGGCGTTTCCATTTCTGAACCATTGATAAGATGTAGCACCTGTACCATTGGCCCTCAATTTAACAGTAACGCCTGGTTTAAGGTTAAGCCTATTCGGATTGCCAGATTGCGCAAAGCATGCTGCTGCAGAAAGCAACAGCACACTGAACACAATTATCCTTAACCTATTAAACATCACAATGGTTAAACCTTATGGCGCTACAGCAATAGTTGCTTTACCTGGTTTAACAGTAACAGTGATTCCTTTGCCGGCAGTTGCAGTACAAGTTGTTGCAGGTACAATCTGAACACCACCTGTAGCATAACTTCCAATAGCAGTGAAAACATACGCACCTGGAGCCACACCTGCTTTAAGTGTAAAAGTATCTCCAGAAGCAGAGGCTGTACCCAAAGTGGTAACATCAGCTACAGCAGTACCTTCTAGCGTTGCTGACCAGACATAAGTCATGGTTACCCCGGTTGGCAATGTTATTGAAGCATCCTTACTCGCCGTAATTACCGTGGTGGCTGTTTGATCGGTACAATAAACACTTCCCGGAGCTGCTACAGCGATAATAGGCGTAGGTAATTTTTCTACAGCGGTATTATCAGAGGCATCACTAGGACAGAGATTTGCATCCGCTGGTATAACCTGAACAGAATAAGTATGGTTTCCAACAGCTAATCCTGCTGCTATCTGATAAAAAGCATTTGAACCATTATATACTACCGCAGCTTCTGCAGTTCCGTCAACGGTCCATACAATTTTATCGCCATTAACAGGTGTATAACCGGTGAAAGTTGGATTCAATTTTACTGTACCTGTTCCGCACAGGTATACATTTGGCGTTTGTGCAAAGGCACCCAACGGTAATAAGAACATTAAGAATACAAAGATTCTTAGATTACGTTTTGTAGATTTTTTCGTCATAATGTTAATTTGTTAGGGATGAATAATTTATTTTCTTTTTAATTAATAGATACTGTAGGTTTATGTGGCACAAGCTTTACCCTAAAACTAAAAGGGATAGCCCGTTCGCAGCCGTTTGCATTTTTAATGGTCAATACCCCTTGATATACTGCTACCGGTGTATTTGATGGAACATTGATCGTAATTTCATTTGCTGGCAAGGCTTGATCTGAAACGGCAGAAAGTAAATTTCCAGCCCAGGAGATGCTATAACTAATGGGGTCGAAAACCAGATTAGCGTAGGCAATTTTGGTTGTAGTAAGTCCTTCGCAAATACCAGGATTTGGTTCCAAGGTTAAATTCGGTAATGGATTTAAAATAACATCTACAGGCTCACGACTTGCATTTTTACAACCTGTTAATTGATTAACTGCCTCTACATAGTAAGTAGTATTTGTACTAAGAGCAGGAGTAGTATAGCTATTTCCTGTTTTTAGTGTTGTCCCTCCTGATACCGCTGAATACCAGTTGTAGGTGAAGCCAGCATCAGGTGATGTAACTGAAAGTATTGCTGAAGATCCGCTGCAAATAGTTGTCCCAGGAACGCTTAAAGTTGGTAGTGGATTTACTTTAAATGTAACCTTTAGGGGATCTGAAATTTCGGTTGAACAATACGTTTTAACGCCCCTCACATAATAATCGTATGAACCAGCAGTAAGTGTTGTTGGCGGCGCAAAGGTAGAACCGGATCCGACCTCATTCCCTCCGGCTTCAGCATCGTACCATTTATATGTGGTACAGGCCTGCAAATTGTTAAGTGTAAAGGTAGCCGTTGAACCTTGACACACTTCTTGCTCATACTTATTATTTACGATACCTGCGCTTATAGGCTTAGCGGGCTTGCGTATTATTTCATGCACCCTTATAGCGCCAAGAGCACCAAGAACACCTCCCGCAGAAATCTCCAAACGATCATAAGAAGTGCTTACTGGAAAAGTCATTACATACTTATCTGTACTTCCGGTTAACAGATCAATACTCAGAAAAGTACCCGTTTTCTTAAACGGCGGACCAGCTTTTACCCCATTGAGATAAGGCTGAACAGTAAACCCGGTCAATAGATCAGCCTCAAGAAGAGCTGAAGGGCTAGAAAGAATAATAGTGACCTCATCTCCAGGTTGCGAAGGATTGCTGTAGATTGGAGATAAAAAAACCTTATTAAGAACAGAAACCCCCGTATTCAGCGCCGCGAAGGTCTCTACATCTCCATCAATTGCGCGCTCGGGCTTATCAACAAAATCTGTAACATTAAGAACTCCGCCCACAACCGTTGGAATCACACCAGAAAGCACATCAACTACCTCATCACAAGCTAGTGGCGTAGTGGTATTTTCCATAACATAAGCATGAAATACCTTAATGGAAGAACCTAAGGCCACTATACTGGAAAGCTTTACATACACCCCGTTAAATGCTTGATGTGGTGTTAAGGCAATCTCGATTTCCCCTGTTCCACTTATAACTTCCGCAATATTTACAGAATTATAAATAGGTGCTTTTACAGCATCCTGCCCTGCAAAATTCCCCAAACCAATAAGTGGCCAAGAGGCAGAAACATCATGCATATTTGTAAAGGAACCGATCTCTACTCCTGTTAAAACCCCCACTAACTGACTGGGAACAGATATTTTGACGATCACTGAAGTATTAGCTGCAAATGTACTTGTCAGCCCTCCATCTTTAAATTCCAAAAATTGAGTTGTTGCAGCGGCATTTAGGAGTCCTAAACCTACTTTTAGCGTCGATGCATCGGTAACCACACCATTTACTGCGTTGTCAGCATTTTCAATCTCCCCATAAAATAGTGCAGGACCACCTAGTATACCAAGTCCTTCTCTGAGATAACCCTGATGGCTTGCATAAGTTCGTTTCGGTTTTAAACACTGCGCACGTAAAAGCACAGGTAAAAAAACGCACACAAACACCAAGAAAGATAGACAAGAGCGTCTTTTCAATGTAAGTTTGGGATGACGTAAAAATTAAATTTTGTTTGTTTGCTCGTGATGCAAAAGTACTGCGGGCCAGCGCCAGATTATCCGTTCACTTTATTCATTAAAGCCTTTACCAAAACGTAAAGACCTGTTTTGTTGATATTTATCAACAAAACTAAAGAATTTAAAAATTGCAGACATCCAGGCAGATAGTCTATGGGAAAATTACTCCAACAACTTAGAATAACCGATTTTTTGCTGGTAAAAAGAACTTGAAATATCAATCGGTAAGAATAATTGACGGCAAAGAGACTGCCATATTTTTTTTTTAGCAGATAATACTTGCAAGAGAAAAGAGTTATTGTATCTTTGCACCCTCTCTGGAAGCTTCCACTCCAGGGTTTAAGAAAGCCTTCCAGCAATGGAAGGCTTTTCTTATTTTAAATTGACTGGTCAGTTTGGCTAATCATCAAATAGCACATCCATTGTAATCTCTTTTTGTACCAAACCTGGGTAACGTTCATTATTTGAGACTCCATAAGTTGTAATCATAGTCAAAAACAATGCTTTTCTTGTTCTGGTTTGATATTGAAATACCTTTAGTTTGCTGACTAATTCCTTTTCATAAGATTTAGTAATTTCAAAAGGCATAATAGAGAATTTAACTTCACATATATTGATACAAGAATCATTTCGATCAATAAGCAGATCAATCTGAACACCTTGTTCTTCTCTATTTTTTGGCAAATAACGCCAAACAGATATTTCGGTATAAACATTATCTATCCCTATTGCTTTTTTAATCTGAGCAGTATGTTTCATGCAGATACTTTCAAAAGCATATCCGCTCCAGCTTTTCCATGATGTACCCGAATAAAATTTTAGCCAGGTTCCAGCGCCCGTTGCTTTATTGCCGTTAATAAATTTGAGATAAAATATCGAGTACTCATCTGTTAGTTTATACAAAGCGTCTTTACTATTTTTTCCAAAGGGAATATAAGGCGTAATAAAACCAGATTCTGCAAGTTCTGCAAGTAGCTGTGTAGCGTAACCGCCGCTGCTTAGCTTACAGACATTAATAATTTCGGTACGTGTTAATCCTTTACCTTTTTTTGCCAATGCCTGAACAATATCAATATGATTTTCTGCTTTATCGAACAACGAATAATACAGGTTCTTAAATTCTTCAAGAAGCAGCCCATCTTTGGTAAAAAACAGCCTGTCTATAATCTGGGCCACACTCTCGCCAGGCTCTATTTCTTTGAGATACTGTGGTATACCCCCCATAGCCATGTACACCTGCAAAAGCTGGTACTTATCGAGCTTTATTTTTCTGTATTTAAGGTATGCTGCGGTTTCGCCAACAGTAAAAGGAAGAAGTCTTATTCTCCTCGTTACACGGTTATGCAATCCGCCTCGGTTATTAATCACCTTATTGATCATCCAGGAAGCTGCAGACCCACAGATAACAACGATAAGTTTTTTTTGTCTTGAAGCCCAGCTGTTCCAAAAATTTTCAAATGCAGGCAAAAATCCTGAGCGGGGCGTATTAATCCAGGGGAATTCGTCAATAAAAATGATTGTTCTTTCCTTTTTTACCAAGGGGATGAGGTATTGGACCAGCATTTCAAAGGCAGCTATCCAACTTTCTGGTTTGGCTAAGGGAAAACCACCTGTTACTTTTGTAAGTGCCAAACTAAAGTTTTCTAACTGCTGATTTAACGTTGCGTGATGAATGCCAGAAAATTCAAATGCAATTTCCTTAGTAAAAGCGTTTCTGATTAAATAAGTCTTTCCTACCCTTCTACGCCCATATACAGCAATCAGTTCACTTTCACCAGATTTCTCGATCTTGTTTAGCAGCAATTTTTCTTCAGTTCTTCCTACAACCTGTTCCATAAACATTTAATTTACAGCAACAAATGTAACCAAAAATTGAGTTTTGGCGTAATATAAAAAAACATATTACGCCAAAACTATGCTTTTATATAAGGTTTTGGCGCAATATAAAAACTTATATCACGCCAAAACCATGTATTTACCTATAATTTTGGCGTGATATAGGAACCAATAATATTTTACTTGGTCTTAAAAATCACTACAGCCAAAGGTGGCAAATCGACAATTATTGAATATTCCTGTCCGTTATAACCCTCTAGGTCAGGAACAATATCCCCGCGATTATTAATGCCGCCTCCATAATAAACAAGATCGTCAGTATTAAAAATTTCTGTCCATTTGGTTTTAAAAGGAACACCAATCCTATAATTTTCACGCACCACTGGCGTTAAGTTTATTGCAATAACCAAAGTATCTTTTGCTTTTGGGCCTTTGCGCATAAATGTGAAGACAGATTCGTTTGCATTATCGGCATCGAGCCATTGAAAGCCTTCATAACTAAAACTGAAATGATACAATGCTGGTTCTTTACGGTACAAAAAGTTTAAAGCCTTAACGGTTTCCTGCATGCCCTTGTGCGGCGCATATTGAAGCAAATGCCAATCTAGCGATTGCGTAAAGTTCCATTCGTTGGTTTCGCCAAACTCATTCCCCATAAACAGCAGTTTTGCTCCCGGATGGGTGAACATATAACCATAAAGTGCCCTTAAATTTGCAAATTTCTGCCAGTCATCTCCAGGCATTTTATACAACATTGGCGATTTACCGTGTACGACTTCATCATGAGAGAAAGGCAACATGAAATTTTCGGTAAAGGCATAAGTCATACTAAAGCTCAACTGATGGTGGTGGTGTTTCCGGCCGAGGGTTTCTACTTTAAAATACTTTAAGGTATCGTTCATCCAGCCCATCATCCATTTCATGCCAAAACCTAATCCGCCGGTATGTACCGGATGGGTTACACCAGGGTAAGTACTGCTTTCTTCGGCAATGGTCTGTACACCCTCAAAATTCCCATAAACGGCAACATTCAGGTCCTGCAAAAACTGTATGGCCCCAAAGTTTTCACTTCCACCATATTCGTTTGTTGCGGCATCTCCATCTTCTCTGGAGAAATTGAAATATAACATCGATGCTACGGCATCTACCCTTAGGCCATCTGCATGATATTGGTCAATCCAAAACATGGCATTACTAATCAGAAAAGAGCGTACTTCGTTTCGATCATAATTGAAAATATATGACTTCCAGTCGGGATGAAAGCCTTTCCGCATATCAGCGTGTTCGTACAGATGTGTTCCATCAAACTCATATAAACCATGCCTATCACCAGGAAAATGAGAAGGAACCCAATCCAATATCACTGCTATATCTGCTTTATGGAGCGCATCAATCAGGTACATTAAATCCTGCGGAGAACCATAGCGCGAACTTGCGCCAAAATAACCTGTAATCTGATAACCCCAGCTCGGGAAATACGGAAACTCCATTACAGGCATGAGTTCTACATGCGTAAAACCCATTTCCTTTACATAAGGCACCAGCCTGCCAGCAACTTCCTTAGCGGTCAAAACACGTTCTGGATTATCCGGATCGCGCTCCCAAGAGCCTAGATGTATCTCATATACCGAGATAGGTTGATCTAAAGCATTTATTTTTGCTCTTTTTTTAAGCCAGGCTTTATCTTTCCAGGTATAATCGGTATCCCAAACAATACAAGCTGTTTGTGGCGGATGTTCCCATCTTCTGGCATAAGGATCGCCTTTTAAATGCTCAGATTCATCAAAACCTTTAACAAAATATTTATAAACTTCGCCCTTTGCAATTCCAGGGATAAAACCTTCCCAGATACCCGATTTATCCCACCTTACGCTCAGCGGATGTGAAGCGTTGTCCCAATCGTTAAAATTACCCACTACACTTACACGGATGGCATTTGGAGCCCAAACCGAAAAATAAGTTCCAGCGGTTCCATCAACAGTAATTAAGTGTGAGCCCATTTTCTCATAAAGCCTGAAATGCTTTCCTACTAGAAAAAGATCGATATCATAATCGGTAAATAAACTGTGGATCCAAACGGATTTCTGTTTATCAGTTTTTGTTTCGGATGGTTTTTTTACAAGAACTTTTTTTGCTGCTGGCATAGGTATTTTGGTTAGATTAGATGAACCCCCAAATACTAAACAGCATTTGGGGGTTCAATGTTTACAGACTCAAGATCTGTATTTCTAAGAAGTTCTTATTGCATTTAAAATGCAGGATATTCTGATCATCGGTATAAAAGTCTTTCACCTCTTTATTGTCGATAATGATCTTTTTTACCTGGAATTTTACGCCGATAACATTGCAAACATAAAATTCATAATTAGGCGTATACAATCCTTCATTACGCTGGTTCACTTTAATGGCCTGAGTATCGCCTTTTACAGTGAATTTCTTTTCCAGATAAATATCCTGCTCGTAAGCAAAAGTATCGCCATGATCTTCGTACATGTATGAATTAACCTCGTAATCGCTATGATAAATATTCAATACCACTTCGGTAATAGATTTTTCATCAACATATTGCATTACCGGATATTCTGGCAAAACTGTACCTGCCCTTACAAACATTGGCATACTGTCTATCTTTGCGTCAACCGTATATTCGTTACCGCCATCCAGGATTTCGTTGGTCCAGAAATTATACCAGGTGCCTTTTGGAAGGTAAACTTTTCTAGATATTGCACCCTGTTCTAAAACCGGGCATATCAATAGTTTATCACCATAGCAAAATTCATCCTGACGGAAACTGTTGCTGATATTTTCTTGCTCAAGCATCACTAAAGGCCTTAAAATAGGAAAGCCATAACGATGATGCTCCCAGAAAACCGAATATAGATAAGGCATTAAGCGGTATCTTAATTCGATAAACTTACGGTTGATATCTTCGAAAAACTGGCCAAAGCTCCAAGGTTCCCGTTCAGCGGTATCGCCGGCAGAGTGTGCACGCATAAAAGGAGAAAATGTACCTAGTTGGATCCAGCGGGTAAATAACTCGCCATCTGGCTCACCACTAAATCCGCCGATATCTGTTCCACAGAAAGGCACACCAGAAACCGATAAACGCTGGCACTGTATATTTCCGATCTTTAAATGCTCCCAGGTTGCGATATTATCGCCGGTCCAAACACTTGCATAACGCTGCATGCCCGCATAACCAGCCCTTGTAATCGTAAAAGGGCGTTTATTGCGCATCAGTTTTTTTAAGCCCTCGTAGGTAGAACGCACCATCTGCATGCCGTAAACATTGTGTGCCTTACGGTGTGAGCCGCGGTAACCATCATAATTATGGCGGACATCGTTAGGGAAAGTTCCTGAACCAAACACAGCTGGTTCGTTCATATCGTTCCAGAAACCTGCAACGCCCATATCTACCAGCTCTTTATATAAATTACCCCACCAGCTCCGTACTTTTGGATTGGTAAAATCGGGAAACTGACAGCGCCCTGGCCAAACATGCCCTTCCATATAATAATCGTCGCTGCGGCGACAGAAAAATCTTTTCTCTTTACCTTCTTTAAAAACCCAGTAATCGTCATCTACCTTAATTCCAGGATCGATCATCACCACCGTTTTAAAACCATCATCAGATAGCTCTTTGATCATTCTTCTCGGATCTGGAAAGTATTTTTTGTTCCAGGTAAAACAACGGTAGCCATCCATGTAATCGATATCAAGATAAATGGCATCGCAAGGGATTTTACGTTCCCTGAACTGCTTGGCTATTTCTTTAACTTTTGTTTCAGGGTAATAACTCCAGCGGCACTGCTGATAACCCAAAGTCCATTTTGGTGGCATCGGGTGTGTTCCCGTTAAAGTTGCATAACGTTTAACCACATCCATAATATGCGGACCATGGATATAATAGTATTGCAGTTCTCCGCCATCGGCCCAGAAACTGGTTTTATTTACGTCTTCGCCACCAAAATCGAAATATGATTTAAAGGTATTATCGAAAAAGATACCATAGGCAGCCTGATTGTGCAAACCGATATAAAAAGGTATAGTACGATAAAGTGGGTCCTGGTTCCAACCGAAAGAGTAAGCATCGGTATTCCAGTTTTCGAAACGGCGCCCCCGCAGGTTAAAATTACCAGATTTATCGCCCAAACCGAAGAAATTTTCTTCAGGGTGGCATTTTTTGGTTGCGTAGATATAATAACCACCAAAATCTACATTTTCTTCCCAGTGCATAGAATTGGCTTCATCAACCATTACTACATTGGTAATATTATCAGAAAAAGAAATATGGAAGTTTGCTTTTTCTATTTTACAGGTTACCGCATGGGTAGAGATCGTGAAATGATCATCATGTTCCTGCATTTTAAAAACAGACACTTTTTGATCTACTTCGGGTACGGCATAAGAAAAATCCTCTAAGAAAACGCCATGAGGAGCCAGGCGAACGCGGATAATATCGTCGCTTACCACCCGAACTTCTACTCTTGCGTCGCCGTCAGAAAAATAAAAACGGTTGCCCTCCTTTTTTACTTTTTTAACTGCACCGAGGTATTGTTTAACAATTGGTTTTACCGATATATCAACTGGATTGTTTAAATGCTGTATTTCTTGCTCCTTTTCGACCAGATCACTTGTCTCGTTAGGTTTGTCGTTTTGCGCTTCCATCCTTATTTATTCAAAATTTTAAATTCATCGTTCTTAAACCGGGATGTGCTTAAGAAAGTACTATAATACAAATATTTTACAAAAGGGGTGTAGCTTTTTTATGAAAAGATTGTTTTAATAGTGTGATTTTTACACTAAGCCATGTTATTTCACAATTTTGCCATAAGATTTAGTATCATCCTTTATTTAATGGAAAGCTAGATTGTAAATTATTTATAAACATAAATTTATAAACATTTTTGTTTATTTTTGAATATGGAAAAATTGATCAATAAGTTTAAAGGCATCCATCCCGGCCTTATACTGGAACGGGAGCTTAAAAAAAGGAGGCTTAAAAAGGGCCCATTGGCGCTTTCTTTAAACGAATATCCTCAGACCTTAAATGATATTACAAAAGGTAAGAGAGGAGTCACAGCTTCACTTTCCATTAAGCTAGATCAAATTTTAGGTTTAGAAGAAGGCACTATGCTGATACTCCAGGCTTACTATGAGATACAGAAAGAAAAGGATAAACGGAATGCAGCCGATAAACCTGATTTATCGATTCTCAGAAAGATTCTTTTTTGGGATACAGATTTTGATAAAATAAACTGGAAAAGCCAATATAAATCTGTTATTCAAAGAGTATTGGAGCGGGGAAATAGTGATGAAAAAAATGAACTAATTAGATATTACGGACAAGATTTAGTGAATAAAGTAGCCATTAATAGTATTGACCAAACCAATGGGGATATCTAAAGGTCAAATTATGTATTGGAATACCGTTAACGAACTTTTAAAAAGCTGCTTGCTTGAACTTATACAAGCAAAGGAGCTATCTAAGTTTCGGCTGGTTGGTGGAACAGCGCTTAGTCTTTATCTTGGTCACCGTTTATCGGTCGACATTGATCTTTTTACAGATGCAAAATATGGATCAATAGACTTTGATCGAATTGAGAAGTTACTCCGGAATAAGTTTGCATTCGTTCAAGGTGATTTTGGTCAATTTGCTGGTCTAGGAAAATCCTATCTTATTGGCACACATAAAGAAAATATTGTTAAACTAGATCTCTTTTACAGCATGGACCCCTTTTTTGAAGATTTTACAAATCATGATGGTGTACGTATGGCAACCATACCTGAAATCATTGCAATGAAGATGGATATTGTACAAAGAGGTGGCAGAAAGAAAGATTTTTGGGACTTACATGAATTGCTAGATAATTAAAGTGTAAGTGATATGATTAAACTTCATAAAAAACGTTTTGAATGGACTCATGATGAAGAAATGATCAGAAGAAACTTCACCAACTTTCTTACTGCAGATAATGACTTTGATCCAATATGTTTAAAAGGAAAAATATGGGAGTTCATTAAAGAAGACTTAGCAGAGGCAATTGATGGCAGTAATGATGACAAACCAGCCGTTTAAACAGCACAAAAAAGCCCTCTATACTTTAGCATAGAAGGCCCTTAAAACTCAATAACTGGCTATGGATTAAAACTAATGGCAACGTAATAGATAGCGCCTGCCGATGGATTTCCGTAAGAAGTAAAATAATATTTATTCAGCACGTTAGAACCACCAAGTTTAATGATTGATTGTACTGAAGGGATCCTTAAACTCACCTGCGCATCTAAAGAACTGTATGCAGGCACCTGACCTGAGGCAAAAGAAGAATTCCAATAGAATTGGTCCTGCCAACGATATGCCAAATTAAAACCAAAGTTTTTAATAATTTCTTTATTGCCAAAGCCCAGATTATAACGGATTTTTGGGGTATTGAAATCATTAATGTAATTAACTGGTAAATCGCCGATTTTGTTATAGGAAACGTTGCCGCTGATGGTATATTTACCCACTAAATAATCTAAACCTAAAGCTGCACCATAAGAGGTTACTTTACCTTCTGCATTAACCGGAACACCAAATTTCACAAAACTTCCACCTACATTCTGATAAACATCTACAGCAGTGATAAAATCTTTATAAATGTTGTAATAACCATAAGCATCAACCAATAAATTTGGAAGAAGTAAGCCTTTATAACCCAGCTCATAAGATTGAACACTCTCTGGACGGACACCCTTTGAATCAAACGTATATTGTTTCAATAATGCTGGATTAGGCGTACCCGTTGCAGCAGCCGAGGCTAAGAATGCGCGGTAACTTACATCAGTATAGGGCTTATTGGTATCAAGATGATAGTTGTCGAACATAATTTCCGGCAAACCACCAATCAGTCTTTGGGAACCTCCACCTACCGAAAGGTTGATGTATTGATTTTGTGTGGTTGGGTTACGGTAACCTGTTTGGTAAGAAACCCTGATGTTGTTATTTTTGGCAACAGTGAACACGCCAGTTACCCTTGGTGTAAACCGGCCTTCAAAATTCTGACTTTTATCATAACGGCCTGCAAAAGTAAATTTAACCTTATCGTTAAAAAGTTTTTTACCAATCTGTGCAAACGCACCATATTCTTTAATATCGATAGATTCATTTAGATCGTTAAAAATTGTTCCTGCTGAATTTAAATCATATAAACGATAAGATGCACCCACCTGAAACTCTAGCACTTTATCAAAAAGGTTGGTGAAGTTGTACATTCCCTCATAATGGTAAAGGTTAGATTTATCATCGAATTTTGCACCATAAACACTTTTTGAAGGATCAACAGCATTAATACTTGTTGCACTGATTGTGGTATTCATCACTTTATCTTTTGCAGCTTCAAACTGTGGGCTACCTGGCTCAAAACGACCTTGATTGGCAACTCCTCTTGCAAACGCGTGTGCGGCGGCATCATTTTGTCCGGCTGCTCTTGCACCAACATAGTTGCCGATATACTGGGGAAACCAACTTGTTGATGGCTTAGATATCTCATTGACATAACTACCCAAAATAGAGGAAATATAAGAATCGCCAGAACGCTCTTGAGTGGTATAAGCTTTAACAAAAAAGTCTTCACCTTTTACCTCTAATTTATATTGGCCAATGTTAAAGTTGCGCAAAGAATAACGGTCAGAACCAGTATAAACCGAAGTTCCGGTTCCCCAATTTGCCTGACCAACTACCTGTACTGTGTTGCTAATGTTATAATATAATGCTCCTGAAACTTTTAACGATTTGGTATCATAATCAACCAGGTTTTCCTCGTTATAACCTGTTCTGGAAACATTCTGATCAGGGATTAAACCTGCTTTCAAACCCACGTAAAAAGGAAAATAATTCTGTACCGGAGCACGCAGTGCTGATGGTAATCCCGCCAAAAACCCCGCTTGTTGGGCTGCATTTGGAATGGCGGCGCCAAAAGTCCCGTCCATTAATGTTTTAATGTTTGGGATTAAACCACCAGACCCTGTATTAATTCCGGCAATGGTTGCATTTTGAACACTTAGCGCCACATTACGCATATTTTGGCTTACCTCATCACCGTAAACGTTGATTCCGTCGTAATTTGGGTCGCTGTTTCTATCGCCAGATTTTGCAGTTCTTGCTACCCTATCGAAGTTTGAATAGTTATTTCCGTACCAGTCTTTGGCCTGCAAGAACGAAAATGCCGCTTTTACGCCAAACTTATTGTTCCATGATTTTGCCATGCGCACATCCAACTGATTGAAAGGCTGCACACTGCTATTGTCATCATTTACATGGTTTACACCTGTTTTATATTGAAAGCTTGCTCCTGGATATTTAAAAGGATCTTTTGAGGTCATCAATAGTGTACCATTAATACCACCTGCACCATAAAGAGCAGATGAAGCACCTGGTAAAAGCTCAACATTATCTACATCAAGTTCGGTTATCCCCACAATATTACCCACTGAGAAGTTTAATCCAGGGGCCTGGTTATCCATTCCATCTATATATTGATTAAAACGGGTATTACCATTTGAATTGAAACCACGTGTATTAATCGACTTGAAAGTTAAACTCTGCATACTGCTTTCTACACCTTTCATATTGTTCAAAGCATCGTAAAATGATGGTGCAGCAATTTCCCTGATAGAAGCAGCACTCATCCGCTCTATAGAAACCGGTGACTCTAATATACGCTCAGGCGTACGCGATGCCGAAACAACCACATCCCCTCCCAAAACCACAGCCGTTTCGAGTTCCAGGTTAATTCCCGTAGCATTCCCGGTAATCTGCTGTTCTACTGTACCATAGCCGACGTAAGACGCCACAAGCGTAAAGGGAACTTTAGCTGTTGTTGTAAATGTAAAACTACCGTTGCTTGTGGAGGCTGTACCGCCAGAATGGCCTTTGATTGTCAAACTCACGCCTGCTAGGCCTTCTTTCGATTGCTTGTCTTTTACGGTACCGTTCACCGTAATACTCTGTGCTTGTGCCGCAATATTACCTGCGTACACAAATAATAACACATAAAAGATCTGTGTAAAAATTCTGCTCATAAACGATTGTTAATTTGGTTGTTTGTATTATTAGTTATATAAACTTAAATTCTTTTTTTGAATTAAACAAATTATGTTAGCATAATAATTTCAATTCGAATTATAATTTTGATTGATATACAGTTTGTTGTATTTTGCATTAAACATAAACCGTCATTTTGCGCTATCTTAGCGAAAGACTTGTTAGCTAACCATTATGAATAAAATTAAAGCCGTATTCTGCATCATTATTCCGATAGCATTAGCTTTTTTATTTAACACCAAATTAGGCAGTACACCTCCACTGTTGAAATTCTTAGATCCTTTTATGGGTTTCTGGCAAAATGCAGAGAACAATCATTTTATGTTTAACCATAAAGCGAAAATCAAAGGGGCAATAGATAAAATCGAAATCGTTTTTGACGACCGCATGATTCCACATATTTTTGCACAGAATGATCACGATCTGTATCTGGCACAAGGTTATGTAACCGCCATGCACCGCCTTTGGCAAATGGATTTTCAGACCCGTTTTGCCGCGGGTAGAATTAGCGAAGTAGTTGGCGATAAAGCGATAGAGGTAGACCGCTATCAGCGCCGGATGGGCATGGTTTATGGCGCAGAAAACTCGTTAAAAGGTATGATGGCCGATCCTAAGGCAAAAGAAATGATCTTAGCTTATACCGAAGGGATCAATGCCTATATCAAAACACTTTCTAAAGCCAATTATCCCTTAGAATACAAGATACTCGATTTTAAGCCTGAAAACTGGACGCCTGTAAAATGTGCGCTGCTCCTGAAACAGATGTCGGCGGTATTAGCCATGGGTTCCGACGAATTTTACATGACCAACATCTTGAAAAAATTCGGCCCCGAGGTGACCAAAAATCTTTTCCCGGACTATCCGTTCCGCGAAGACCCGATCATCCCTGTTGGCACAAAATGGGATTTTTCTTCCTTACCAACACCTAAAACGCCAGGAAGCTTTACCCAGGCGCAAACCGGTGAGGTAAAAACAACCGAAAAAATTGAAGGCATTGGCAGTAACAACTGGGCATTATCTGGTGCCAAAACGGCATCAGGATACCCGATTTTGGCAAACGACCCACATCTGGATTTAACACTTCCTTCAATCTGGTATCAAATCCAGCTACATGCACCGGGCGTAAATACTTATGGCGTTTCATTGCCTGGTGCTCCGGGCGTAATTATAGGGTTTAACCAGAAAATAGCCTGGGGCGTGACCAATGTTGCAGCCGATGTACTGGATTTTTATCAGATCAAGTTTAAAAATTCCAGCCACAACGAATATTGGTACAACAATAAATGGAAAGCCACAACAAAGAGATTGGAAACCATTAAAATCCGTGGTGGAAAAGATGAAATAGATACTGTTTACTACACACATCATGGGCCGGTGGTATATTTCCAGAAACCAAAGTACGGCAGGGCCGATAATGTACCTGTGGGTGATGCTTTGAGGTGGATTGCGCATGATGAATCGAACGAGCTCATGACTTTTTATTACCTGAACCGTGGGAAAAATTATAACGACTACCGTAAGGCTTTAACTTATTATACCGCACCTGCACAGAACTTTGTTTTCGCCAGTATGGATAACGATATTGCCATCACGCCAAATGGTAAATTTCCTTTAAAATGGAAAGATCAGGGCAAGTTTATCCTCGATGGTACCGACCCAGCCTACGATTGGCATGGCTGGATCCCGAATGCACAGAATCCGACAGTTAAGAATCCGCCGCGTGGTTTTGTAAGCTCGGCCAACCAATCTTCTACCGATACTACTTACCCATATTACATTAACTGGGAATTTGCGCCTTACGAGCGGGGCAAAAGGATCAACGACCGCTTATCGGCCATGAACAAGGCTACATTGGATAGCATCCGTTTGATGCAGACCGACAATTACAGCATTATGGCGCAGAACCTGGTTCCTGCTTTATTGCCCTTATTGAATAATGAGCAATTAAACGCAACACAAAAAGAAGCATTGGCTTATCTGAACAAGTGGAACAAACGTTATGATGCCCATGAAATTGCGGCCAGCGTATTTGAAATATGGACAAAACGCTTATCTCATGATATCTGGGCCGACGAATTCGAGGTTAAAGGAATCCCGATGCGTTACCCTTCTAGAGACCGCACGGTGGAAATGATCCTGAAAGAACCCAATGCAACATGGTACGATAACATCAATACCAGCAAAAAAGAAACATTATCTGACCTGGTTAACGAAGCTTTTAAATATAGCTGCGATAGTTTGGAAAGACGCTTTGGGCCGATAAACAAAGATTGGGACTGGGCAAATGTAAAACAGACCAATGTACCACACCTGGCCAAAATACCAGGATTCGGCTCGAAGGTTTTACAGATTGGTGGCGCGAAAACAGCGATTAATGCTTTGGGCGAAGCCAACGGACCTTCATGGCGGATGGTGATCGAACTGGGTAAAACGCCAAAAGGACATGGGGTTTATCCAGGCGGCCAATCAGGTAATCCCGGAAGCAAATTTTATGATAACATGATCGATACCTGGGCAAACGGTAAATTATATGATCTGTTTTATATGCAGAGTCCTGATGATAAATCGGGTACAGTTATTTCTCGTTTAAAAATTTCTAAATAAGCTAAAATGGTTTTCATTGTTATATTAATAATCTGTTTCCTTTTACAAATGATCGCCCCTTGGTGGATCATTATTGTAATTTCTTTTGCCACCTGCGGCATTATTGGCAAAACAGGAAAAATAGCCTTTTGGCAATCTTTCCTAGCTATTTTCTTACTTTGGATCGGATATGCTTTATTTAAAAGCTTGCCTAATGATAACGTCCTTGCTGGCCGTGTGGCCGTAATGACTGGTGTAAAATTGTGGTGGGCACTGCTGTTGGTTACGGGGATTTTAAGTGGCCTGGTTGCCGGAATTAGCGGCTACTGTGGTTATCAGTTCCGCATGGCGATGCTGGCAAAAAAAACTGACGAGAAAATAGCATAATGCTTCGTACTTTTGCCCTGTGAATTTAACAGCTAACGATATATTTTCTGTAAAAAGTACTGATGCATTTAACGCACTTGCCTTAAACATTTTTAAGTTACAGGCCCAAAACTGCAATGTTTACCGCGAATATATCTTTCATTTAGGTGTTGATGCTGATGAGGTGAGCGAAATTGCACAGATACCTTTTTTACCCATCAGTTTTTTTAAAAGCCATTCCATTCTCAGCAGTACCGATCCTGTCGAAATTACTTTTAGCAGTTCAGGCACTACGGGCATGGTACAGAGTAGCCATCATGTAACTAATGCTAAATTGTATGAGCAGAGCTATCTACAGGCTTTTGCGCAATTTTACGGAGACATCACCGAATATTGCTTTTTGGCCCTGCTCCCGTCCTACCAACAGCGAGCTGGTTCATCGTTAATCTACATGGTGAACGATCTGATCGAAAAGAGCAAAAACCCACAAAGTGGTTATTTTTTATACAACCATGATGAATTGCTGAAAACCCTCCTGGATCTTAAATTAAAAAAACAGAAAACTGTTTTAATTGGTGTTACCTATGCCCTGCTCGATTTTATAGAACAGTTTGAAATCGATTTCCCCGAGCTGATTGTAATGGAAACGGGAGGAATGAAAGGGAAACGCAAAGAAATGGTACGAGAAGAACTTCACGAACAATTGACCAAAGGGTTCGGGGTAAGTACGATCCATAGCGAATATGGAATGACGGAGCTACTTTCTCAAGCTTATTCTATGGGTGAAGGTATCTTTAAGTGCCCCAGCTGGATGAAGGTTTTGATCCGCGACACCAACGATCCTTTAAGTTTAATTGAAAATGGCAGAACTGGTGGCATCAATGTAATCGATCTGGCCAATCTCAATTCTTGTTCATTTATTGCTACGCAGGATTTGGGCAGAATAAATCCTGATCAAAGTTTTGAAGTATTGGGTAGGTTTGACAATGCCGATATCAGGGGATGTAATCTTTTAGTGCAGTAAACACTAATTTATCTTATCAGAGCAGGTTGCGCATAAACCGGTAGCAATTAGGTTAAGGTGCTCTACTTTAAATCCTGCAGGAACCTTTAATGCCGGAATTTTAACGGTATCCAAACAATAAATTTTATGACAGTTATCGCAGTTAAAATGCACATGTTCATCATGGTGCTCGTGTGCACTGCAACCATCAGAACAGATGGCATAATTGGCTGTACCCTGCTGATCTAAAACCTTATGTATAATTCCTTTTTCTTCAAAAGCCTGCAAAACACGGTATAAAGTAACCCGGTCTGCATTCTTACCCATCACCTGCTCCAGATAAGGCTGAGACGTTGCAGAATCTCTTCCGCTCAAAATCTCCAGCACCTGCAAACGTGGAGCAGTTCTTTTTAGTCCGTTTTTAACCAAAAGTTTTTCGAAACGTGCTGTTTTGTTTTCCATAGCAATACAAAAATAAGCAATTAATTAATCAGTTTGGCATTTTTGATGCTTATTGGCGGTGCATAGCTCGCATCCTTTTGTTCCAATTTTAAAATCCCCCGTACATGGATGGGTTTTTCGTTATAAGGCACCGTGCTTTCCATCTCAACCATGATCATTACCGGAATACCATTTTGCCCACAAAAATAACATTGGTTAATGGGCAGGGTTGCCAAAAGAAATTTCTGTTGTTTCTGTCCGCTTTTTATAGGGATCAGGTAACCTGTTAAATCAAACTCCCTATTCTCAAAACGTCTGATCGATTCTGTAAACAGGGGCAAAAGTTCGTTCTTTTCGGTAAGTTCAAATTTCACCGAGCCGATTACATCCCAGTTTAAAGATCGCAATTGATCTTTTGGGTTGTGCTTTTGCGTTTGTGCACTAACTGAGCAAACCGAAAACAGAAAGAAAATAAAGTACAAATATCTCATCGTTTTATAGCATCTAAAAGAAAAAAGGCAGATCGGCTATCACCGGAATCGTTGATTATAAATTTGCCTTTCAGGGTAATGGGCTCATCGGTCCAGGTAATCGGTTTTAAAGTCTTCACTTCTATCATCGAAGGGATATCGCCTGTGCCACAATACGGGCAGGAGGCAACGGGCACAATAGAAAACATAAACTCGGTAAAACTATTACCAACCTTGGTTGGAATAATATAGCCCGGGATTTCAATGATCTTGTTGTTGATTGCTTTTAATGCCGGCGGAAAAACAGCCTGCCAAACCAATGGTTTTACCTGTTTATCGTATTTTAAGCCGATCAGGTTTCAGGTGGGCGTGCGCATATCGGTATGTACATTTACCTGCGCAACAGCCGTAAAAGAGATCAACATCAATAAAACCGTTATATATTTTTTCATCATAACTGTTTTGCGTTTAAAAGAAAAAACTCGCTCCTATCATCACCCGAATCGTTAATAACGAATATCCCTTTCAGTTTGATCGGTTTTTCGGTAATGGGAATAGCCGTTAACATTTTCACTTGCACCATTGATGGAATATCGCCCGAGCCACAGTACGGACAGGAGGCAATGGGTACAATAGATAGCATAAATTCGCTAAATTTCGACCCTACCTTTGTAGGAATGATGTAACCGGGCAGCTCGATAACCTTATTGTGTAATGCCTTTAATGCAGGTGGAAAAACGCTTCCCCATTTCTTTGGCGCAATTTCGGCATCATATCTTAAACCGATCAGGTTCCAGGTAGGCGTGCGCAAGTCGGTATGTACCTTAACCTGCGCCGCTACTACGTGGATAACTAAACATAAAACAACCAATAAAACCAATTTCTTCATCGTATTAACCTCAACGGGGTTAGCTGTTTTTGGTTAAAGTTTCGGCAATATCAACCTTGTAAATCTGCATAGCAGGGATAAGCGAGGCTAAAGCGCCGATAAACAGCCCGATCCAGATTAAATATACTTCCTGTGGAACTGCAGTAAGCCCCGTTAATTTTGCCTGAGAAGATTCCTGATAGGCCCCGATTACCTCAAGGGCAACATGCCCGATCAATAAACCCAAACAGGCGCCGATAAATGTAACCAAAACCCCTTCAAACATGACCAGGAAAAAGAGTTTCGATTTTGATGCACCAAGACAGCGCATAATGGCCAGGTCGTATTTCCGTTCTTTCATGGCGTTATAAAGGCTGATAAAAATACTCAGGGCAGCAATCCCCATAATAAATATGGCGAACCATTGTAGCGTATCAATCCCAACACCGATCAGTGAAAACAGCCTTGCACTTTCCATCGCCGGAGAGGCCGCCTGCATGTTTGTACTTTGGTTAACCATCCGCGGGAAAAGAATCACCGACATTGGCGATTTATACTGGATCAGCAAGGCTGTAATCTGTTTATCGTTAATCTCTTTGGCTCCTTCAGAAATGTTGCTATGGCCCTCAACATGCTTCTCTTCGTGCATTTTATACACACTGCCAATATTAGTGAGGATCAGATTATCGGTTATGTTTCCTTGTGGCTTTAAAATCCCTTTTACCTGGTAAGCATGTTGTTTATGAACATCTCCATTCCCGGTTAAACCATGTGCGCCGAAAAAAAAATCGCCAATCTTGAGCCCCGATGTTAATGCAACAGTGTTACCAAGGGTTACTTCCAAGTCTTTATGCCAAAAGCTTCCCTTTTTGATAGATAAACCGTAAAGATTGGAGAAAGTGCTATCAGTGCCAACAATCCGGTAGCCGTTATAATTATCGCCCAATGCCAATGGAACAGCCCTTTTAACCATAGGGTTCTGCATTAATTTGTAGGCATCTTTAGCAGGAATATTTCCCGTTGGGTAATCGATATGGTAAACGCTACTTAATATCAACTGTAAGGGGCTTCCTTTTGCCCCCACAACCAGATCGATATCCTTGGCATTTTTTTCCAGTTTGTTACTAATCTGTGTAGAAGCCAAAAAGAGAATAGACAGGATGCTCACACCAAAGGCAACTAAAATAATATTCAAAATTGTTGTTAGCTTATTCCTGACGAGGTTTTTGCTACTGATTTTAAAGATATTCATTAGAGTAGATAGGTTTTAGTAATGTGGTCCCGAACCCTTCGGTCGTGCGTGGCAATGATCAGTGCAGCTCCATTATCTTTAGCCTGGGTAGTCAGCAGCTGGATTACCTGATTGGCATTTTCATCATCTAAGCTAGATGTAGGCTCATCAGCAATTAACAGATCGGGTTTGTTTACCAATGCACGCGCCACCGAAACCCTTTGCAACTGCCCCTGACTTAATTGGTCAGGATAATTTTTAGCTAGCTCGGCAATACCCAGATCGTGCAAGAGTGAAAGATTCCGTTCATGATCTACAGGTAATCCAGCCATTACCGCAGCAAGCGCTAAGTTATCGAGCACATCAAGTGAACGAATAAGATGTGGCCTTTGAAAAATAATTCCGATATGTCTTCCCCTAAACCTATCCCGCCCTCTTGCAGGCAGCGTATACAAATCGGTTCCGTTAATTAAAACTTCACCCTGGCTTGGCTCCAAAAGACCAGAAATAATATTGAGCAGGGTGCTCTTCCCACTACCAGATGCGCCGAGTAAAAGCCATTGCTCCATATCTGCGATTTCCCAGTCGGGAAATTTTATTCTTCTCCCCTTCTCATAAACATGTGCCAGTGAGCCGATCTTAATCATGATGTAACACCTTTTGCACTTTTTTAACTACCAGATTTTTGATGGCATAACGCCTGTACAGTTCTATTCCATCATTTGTACCGTGTTTACAGGCAGGGTTTAACATGGTGATGAACAACAACGCCGGGATAAACAGGATTTTATAATTCTTTGACATATTAGTTAATAAGGGTAAATTTTTAGTACTGGTGATCGACGGGACAAGACTTGAGCATTCTTAAATTGATGCAATGGGCAGTTGCAACGGTAAATCCACCAAGCGGAATCAAAATCGGCTCCAGCAGCTCAATTCCCGAAAAATGCCCGAATGCAATGCAGATAAAGCCTGAAATAAGCACCAGGATTGGCATAATACGGTGATGTTGTTTCCGGTAGGCAGCACTTAAGCTCCAGACACCAATAATCAATGAAACTGCAATCATCGTAATTTCAACCGCTTCATTGGCCAGGAAGCCCATACCCCACATCGGCAAAACAGTGATCAGGAATGGTAGTGCTGCGCAATGTATGGCACAAAGTGTTGAGGCGGTAATGCCGATCCGGTCGAGGTTGATTTTATAGCTCCGTTGTTTCATTAAAATAAATTTAGTCTGCAAATATAAAAGCAATATGGTTGCATTTAAAATAATCAAGACTATATTTGCAACATAATTGCATTAACATGATAAAGAAATTACCGGTAACCGTATTGAGCGGTTTCTTGGGCAGTGGTAAAACGACATTGCTCAATGCTATATTAAGGAATAAGCAAGATTTAAAAGTGGCCGTTATTGTGAACGATATGAGCGAGGTAAATATCGATGCCGCTATCGTTAAAGATCAGCACATCTTATCTAAAACCGATGAAAAACTGGTAGAGATGAGCAACGGCTGCATCTGCTGTACGCTGCGGGAAGACCTGATGATCGAGGTGGAAAAACTGGCAAAAGAAAACCGATTTGATTATCTTTTGATCGAAAGCACGGGAATATCTGAACCCATTCCTGTTGCACAAACATTTTCTTTTATTGATGAAGCTTCGGGTATTGACCTGAGCAGATTTAGCCGGTTAGATACAATGGTAACTGTTGTAGATGCTTATAATTTTTATAGGGATTTTGGTTCGGCAGATAAACTTGTCGACCGCAACATGGTTGATAATGTGGCTGATAAACGCACTATTGTAAACCTACTTACCGACCAGATTGAATTTGCCAATGTAATTTTATTGAACAAGACCGATCTGGTAAGTGACACTGATATTAAGGTCCTCAGGGCACTGATTTCCAAACTGAACCCAAACGCCAAGGTTTATCAGACGCTTTTCGGGGAAATAGATCCTGCCTTAATTTTAAACACCAAACTGTTCGATTTTGAATCTGCATCTGAAGGAGCAGGATGGAAAAAAGAATTAGAAGAAATCCATCAGCCCGAAACCGAAGAATATGGCATAAGTTCTACTGTGTTCCGCTCCAAAAAGCCTTTTCACCCTGAAAGATTATGGCATTACATCAATAAGGAATTTCCGCAGAATATTATCCGATCAAAAGGCATATTCTATCTTGCTGCCATGCCAGAGCAAGCCATTAATTTTTCGCAGGCAGGCGGTTCCTTACGCATCGACCCAGCAGGGGTTTGGTGGGCAAGTATGCAGCAGCATGAACGTGAACAATACATGGACTATCTGGAAAACAGAACTGAAATTGATGCAGATTGGGATAATGATTTTGGAGACCGTAAAAATGAACTTGTTTTTATTGGACAGGAAATGAACAACGATGAATTAAAAAAATCGCTCGAATATTGTCTGTTAACTGATACAGAAATAAAAAATTATAAAACAAAAAACACCTTTAAGAACCCTTTTGAACATATTTTACCTTAAAATAAAATAATAGTCGATGAAATGAACAAAATGGTAGTTTTTCGATGATATTCTTAGGTTTTATTTTGCGTAAATTTGATTTGCCCAACCAAACTTACGCTTATTATGGAACCCACAGAAGAATTAACTTTAGTTAAAACCCGCTTATCTTGTCCGAAGTGTAAAAATTTCGAGACCTACAGGGTACCCAGGGGTTTTCTCTTTAAAACGCTTATGCCATGGATTTCAGTTAAGAGGTACAAATGTTATAAGTGTTTTAATAAGTTTTACGTATTTAATTAGCATCTATAAGTTAGCATCTCATTTAAGCCACGGAAGTGGCTTTTTTCGTTTCAGGATGAAATGTTCTGCTAAAAGCAGATCGCGTTATTTAAGCGCGGCTGATTTTTTTTAAAACATGTAATTTTAAAGGGATCGGGAGACTAACAACCGCAACATTGGTTTACTGCTTTAACCGTAAAAAAGATGAGAAGGTTCGTCTGCCAGATCAGGAGTAAATTTATCGAGATATAATGAATGATAGTAAATCGTGTCTTTTGTAGAAAAAAAGTAGTTTCTTTAATGGATATTATATACATCTAATTATTATCATAATTGAAAGAATTTTAAAACCAGGGCTAAAATGCACATTTGTGAGAGAAAGGATTTTTACAGTGATTTCTTCGGAAATCCTGATATTTCTGAAAGAGAGAAGTATAAATACTATACCTTAAACGATCCGGATATTTTAGCGGAAAAAGAGAAAATAAGAAAAATTGTTGCAAAAAAAGGGCTGTCGTCAGTAATGAACGATACAAAATGGTTGAAACTTCAAAATGCAATAAAACAATTGCCTTTCCCACCTCCATATATAGACAAACTCATTATTGATGACAAGACTTATGAAGAAGTTAAAATAAGTAAGGCTCCGCATTGGTTAGGAAATTGGGAACCGTTTTACAATGAGGGCATGCATTTGTTTTTCACTATTGAGTATATAAAAGTACGACCATGTTATGCCGAGCATAGCGGAACTTTAGTTGGCCCCAAAATATTTGACGAAACCGAAGAATTTAAACTCCTTTTAACAGCGTTGAATATACCTTATGAAGAAGATGAGGGAATTTTCACCATATTCGGATACAGATAAATACCTTCATAACCCGATTTTCGTGACTCATGATCGATACGGATTAACGGAGGCTCATGCGGAAGATCAACTTCCCGTTCAATTTTAAATTCGAGCCCAATGAATAATTCTTTTACCTTTAATTTCATTGGGCCCGAAATATTATCCGGCTATTAAAAGGAAATAGTTTTTCTTTCCTTTTTGCACCACGATGAATTTATCGTTTATCAGATGCGCGGTATTGAAAACCTGCATAGGATCTGCGACCTTTTCTTTATTTACGGAAACACCTCCACCTTGAATGAGTTTCTTAGTTTCACCTTTCGAAGGGAAAACAGTAGCCTTTTCTGCAAGCAAGGTAGCTGCATCAATCCCCTCAGCCAATTCGGATTTCGAAATGTTAAACTGTGGAATACCCTCGAACATTTCCAGCACCTGATTTTCAGATAGGCTTTTTAAAAATTCTAATGATCCGTTACCAAATAAAAACTCAGATGTTTTAGTAGCAGTTTCCAAAGCTTCCTCCGAGTGGGTTTTTATAGTAATATCTTCAGCTAAAGCTTTCTGCAGAATACGCAAATGCGGTGCGGCATCATGTTCCTTTTCTAAGGCTTCTATTTCTTCCTTATTTTTAAGGGTAAAAATGCGGATCCATTTTTTCACATCATCATCTGATGCATTTAACCAAAATTGGTAGAATTTATAAGGAGAAGTTTTCTCTGGATCCAGCCAAACTGCACCACTTTCGGTTTTACCGAATTTGGTTCCATCTGCCTTTTTAATTAACTGGGTAGTAATGGCATAAGCGGTTCCTGCATCTTTTCTTCTGATCAGCTCCGTACCGGTAACAATATTGCCCCATTGATCAGATCCACCCATCTGTACCAAACAGTTTTCATTTTTCCATAAATGATAAAAATCGTAACCTTGGATCAACTGGTAACAGAACTCAGTAAAAGATAGGCCAGAATCACCTTCCAAACGTCTTTTAACGCTATCCTTTGCCATCATGTAGTTCACGGTAATGTGTTTACCTACATCTCTTATAAAGGTAAAAAGATTCATATCCTTAAACCAATCGGCATTGTTAACCATTACAGCGCCATTTCCACCTTCTTCAAATTTTAAGAATTTAGATAGTTGCTTTTTCATCCCTTTCAGGTTATGCTCAATCATTTCAGGTGTCTGAAGATTACGTTCATCAGATTTCCCTGAAGGATCGCCTACCATACCTGTAGCACCACCAACTAAAGCAAACGGCTTGTGACCAGCATTTTGAAAATGAATCAGTGTCATGATCTGCGTTAAGTGTCCAACGTGCAACGAATCTGCAGTAGGGTCGAAACCGATATAACCAGAAGTCATACCCTCGTTTAACTTTTCCTCAGTATTCGGCATAATATCATGCAGCATGCCACGCCATCTTAACTCTTCAACAAAATTCGTCATTGTACAAACACTTTAATAATGTGCGTGCAAAGATAAAATTTTAGCTTAGTTTAAAGCAAATTAGTTGGTTTTGTAAATGAGTTATCGCAATTGCGCTTTGCAGCCCCCACAACCTTACCAATATTTTACCATTGGCTCTTTACAACCATACAAGAAAACATTACCTTGCAAAATGAACTTTTTATCCCATTATTATTTCGACCGGACAAATAATGATGCCAATGTGGTAATGGGAACGGTTTTGCCAGATCTGATTAAAAATGCTGCAAAAGAGGCAAATTTATATCCACAGAAGAATGAATTCCTGTTTAAAGGAAATCCTGATGAAGAAAACCTGCTTTTTGGCTGGAAAAGACATTTAGCAGTCGACCTGCTTTTTCATTCCTCTAATTTTTTCCTTGAGAAAACCACAGAACTTAAACAGCTCATTAAGCCCATTGTAGAAAATACTGCAGTCCGCCCGTCATTCCTCGCGCATATTGGCTTAGAACTTTTATTGGATCATTTATTGGTAACACATAATTTGGTTCAGGTAAATCATTTTTATGATAAACTCGACGCGGTAAAAAAAGAGTCATTAAGGGATTTTCTGGAGCACTGCAACCTGAAAAATCCAGAAGCATTTTTCAACTTCCTAAAAGAGTTCATCAGCAGTAAATACCTATTGAGTTACCAAAAAATCGAAAATATCAGTTATGCCCTTAACAGGATCTGCATGCGTTTGTGGCCAGAAACGTTAAATGAAAAACAATTGCAGCAGCTGACTTTTGAACTCGGGATTTTTAAAACCGTTCTGGAAAAAGATTATATGGGCATTTTTGAGGAGATTGAGGGGAAATTAGATTTGTAAAAAAAATCCTCATCTGCTGAAAAAGCCTTCTCGCAATGACGATTTCTTGCAAACGTCATAAAAAAGATTAAGCTGAGCAGTTTTTTGTTTTCCACACCATAAAACCCTTTCATCCTTTTTTTATATTTGTAGATGCCCTTATCTGCTATACAAAAAGAAATGGATGCCCTGGTGGCCGAATTAAACCAGCACAATTATAACTATTATGTGCTGGCTATGCCTACCATTGGCGATTATGAGTTTGATAAAAAATTAAAGCGCCTCGCCGAGCTCGAAAAAGCAAATCCTGATTTTGCCGATCCAAATTCTCCTACGCAGCGAGTTGGTGGCGATATCACCAAAAATTTTATTACCGTAAACCACAAATATCCCATGTTATCGTTGGGGAATACTTATAACGAGCAGGATCTCCGCGATTTTGATGAACGTATCCGTAAAGCGATCGGCGATAATTTTGAATACGTTTGCGAATTAAAATTTGATGGCTTATCCATTAGCCTTACTTACGAAAACGGCAAACTTTTACGTGCAGTTACCCGCGGCGACGGCACCAAAGGTGATGATGTAACCAATAATGTAAAAACCATTCATACCATCCCACACCAGATCAAATCGGCGGTTGCGCCCGAACATTTCGAAATCCGTGGGGAGATTTTTATGCACAAAGCGGCCTTTTTACGCTTAAATGCTGCCCGTGAAGAACTTGGTGAGATCCCTTATGCAAACCCTAGAAATTTTGCTTCGGGCACTATAAAAATGCAGGACAGCAAAGAAGTGGCCAAACGACCCTTAGATGGTTTTATTTATTTCTTATATACCGATAAAAACGAATTTAAAACCCATTGGGAAAGTTTAAATGCCGTAAAAGACTGGGGTTTCCATGTTTGCGAACATAACCGATTAGTTTCTAACATCGATTCAGTACTGGAATTTATCCACCATTGGGAAAACGAGCGTTTTAAACTGAGTTATGATATCGATGGTATTGTAATTAAGGTGAACAGTTATGCACAACAGCAAGAATTGGGTTTCACCTCTAAATCTCCACGTTGGGCCATTTCATACAAATACAAAGCGGCAGAGGTTGAAACTATATTAGAAAAAGTAACCTATCAGGTAGGGAGAACAGGCGCAGTTACGCCAGTTGCCAATTTAAAACCTGTTTTATTGGCCGGCACCACGGTAAAACGCGCTACATTGCACAATGCGAACGAAATAGATCGTTTAGATTTACATGAAGGCGATACCGTTTATGTAGAAAAAGGTGGTGAGATTATTCCAAAAATTATCAAGGTAAATTTAGATAAGCGATTGCCGGGCGCTACAAAGGTTCAATATTTACACAACTGCCCCGAATGTGGAACAGAATTAATCAGAAGAGAAGGAGAAGCAGTTCATTATTGCCTTAACGATGAGGGTTGCCCGCCACAGATTGTTGGAAAAATTCAACATTTCATTTCACGCAAGGCCATGAACATTGATGGGCTCGGTGATGAAACTATTGAAACCTTTTATAAGCATGGCCTTGTAAGGCACATCAGCGATTTATATACCCTGTATCAAAAATCAGATCAACTGAAAACCTTAGACCGTTTCGGAGAACGATCGATCGAGAATATGCTTGCAGGAATTGAAAAGTCGAAGGAAATGCCTTTTGAGAAAGTACTTTTTGGCTTGGGTATCCGATATGTTGGTGAAACAGTTGCAAAGAAAACTGCCGCTGGCGTAAAGAATATCGACAACCTTTCTAAAGCTACTGTAGAGGAATTAATTGCCATTGATGAGATCGGCCAGCGAATTGCAGAGAGTATTGTTGAGTATTTTGGAAAATCTGAGCATTTACAGCAGGTAGAATTATTAAAATTAGCCGGATTACAGTTTGAAATTGAAGAAAAAGTAATTACGCTTGATAGTGATAGACTTATTGGAAAAACATTCGTAATTTCGGGCGTTTTTGAAAAATTTAGTCGCGATGAACTAAAAGATATGATTGAGGCTAATGGAGGCAAGATGCTGAGTGGTATTTCGGGCAAATTGAATTACCTGGTAGCAGGCGACAATATGGGTCCATCGAAATTAGAAAAAGCGAATAAACTAAACGTTCCGATCATCAGCGATGCCGAACTTTTAGAGATGATAAAATAAAATGAGAGAGTGATTGAATTAGTGAATGATAGAATGTCCAAGGCATTCATTCAATCTCTCATTCAAAATTCAATAATTATAAATTAAAATGAACAAATTTCAGGGTACTGGTGTAGCATTAGTTACACCTTTTAACACAGATGGATCAGTTGATTATAACGGCTTAAAAAACCTGATTAATCATTTGGTAGACGGAGGGATAGATTACCTCGTTTCTTTAGGTACAACCGGCGAAACCGCTACAATGACCAAGGACGAGAAGAAGAAGGTGTGGGCCTATACTGCTGAAATTAATAACAATAGATTACCTTTAGTTGCCGGCATAGGTGGCAATAACACTTTGGCCGTTGCTGAGGATATTAAATCTTTCGATACTAACGGATACAGCGCCATTTTATCGGTTAGTCCATATTACAATAAACCTACGCAGGAAGGAATTTATCAGCACTATAAATACTTAGCAGAAATTTCTCCTTTAGATTTGATTTTATACAACGTACCTGGCCGTACCGGAAGCAACATGAGCCCGGAAACTACCTGCAGACTGGCGTATGATTTTAAAAACATCATCGCGACCAAAGAAGCTTCAGGAAGTTTTGATCAGTTTAACCAGATAATGAGAGATAAACCTTCAGATTTTCTTTTAATCTCTGGTGATGACCCGGTTACCTTGCCAATGATCGCTTTAGGTGCCGCAGGGATTATTTCTGTAATCGGAAATGCTTTACCTAAGCAATTTTCTGACATGGTGAAACTTTGTTTAGCTGGCGATTATAAAGCGGCCTTGCCTGCTCATTTAAGCTTAATAGAATTTACCCGTTTGGCTTTTGCTGAGGGAAATCCGGCAGGAATAAAAGCGGCATTAAAACATTTAGGTGTTTGTGGCGATACAGTAAGGTTGCCACTGGTTAAAGCTTCTGTGGCCTTAGAAAAATCGATTATTGCAGAAATAGAAAAGCTAAGCGAGGTGGCTTAAACACTTCCCAATTAATATTTTTAGAACAGATTGTTTGATTTTACTGAAAAGTAAATGAAGACAATCTGTTTTTTTTGTGTGTAAATAAAAAATTACGCAAATAAATCAGCTGACAATCAACACCTTAAAACAAAGTTCAAAAACTATAACGCTCCAAAAGTTTTAGGAATATTAAAGGCATCATTATTGAATTGGCTTCGATACACACAAATAAACACACAAAATGAAAAATGTATTATGTATTGCCATGTTGGCCGTAATGGTCAGCGGCTGCGCCCTACGCGCTAAGCCGAGTAGTGAATCATCCAATATCCATGTTGGAATGAACGAAAATGATTTTAAGGATTCTCATCGCCGGGCCACTTTAGTTTACCTCGCCAATGATTCGACAATCTATGAAGTTTATAAAGGTTCGGGAGAAAGATCAACGTTTTCTGATTTCTATTATTTTGCACAAAAAAAACTATACAAATTTGAGCAAAAAACGCATTACTTCAACAACACGACCGTGAAAATAGAAGAATCGAAGGCTAATAAAAGATAGAGGAGATAAACATGAAAAAATTAGTATTAATTGCCCTCATGACGGTAATGGCCATGGGCTGCAAAAGCAGGTCGTATGTTGAATCTTCAATGGCGATTGGGATGCCCGAAAATGATTTTAAAAAGGCTAATCGTTCTGCAGAACTGATGTTGGCCAATGATGACGGCACAAATGTTTACCGCATAATCTCAAACTCATTTATCCCAAAACCCGAACCTTTTACTTTCTTTTATTTTTATCAGGGTAAGCTCACACGCTTTGTAAAATCGGACCGTTTAGATGACTATAAATTTATTCGTTAATTAAAGAAAGAGATGCTATAATATATTGCGCGAAATCGTCATTCCCAACTTGATTGGGAATCTTAATGCAATAAGCTTTAAGATTCCCGCCTGCGCGAGAATGACGATCATTCTATTGAAGTCTGTCATTGATAGAGATAGTTCTTAGCCAAAAACAAGGAGTTTGACGACAGGCATTGGCGGTTCGTCATTCTCAACCCGATTGCTATCGGGTTGATAGGGAATTTTAATAGTGTTTCGACAGGCTCAACATGATAGAATCTGTATTGAAATTGTCTTTAATTCAAGTGCCTTTTTTAGGACGCTAAGCAATCAATTTATTTCTTCTTTCCATCAGCAGGTTATCCTGCCAAACACCTTTTGCCTTTCCTATTTTTTCGCGATAGCCCACTACCCTGAACCCTGCTTTTTCATAGATTTTCAATATGGCCGAGTTTTGCAAAAATATCCCGGCCTGAAGCATCCAAATGCCTTTATTTTCACTCTCTTTAACAAGCGCATCTAGCAGTAAAGAACCTATTCCCTGGCCTTTATAACCATGTTTAACATATACTTCTGTCTCACCTACCCTACCAACATCATAATTCGCCGATACTGGCAAAAGCGCGCTCCAACCTATAATTTCTTTACCTTTGCAGGCCACAAACCTACAAGCCTTAAGGTGTGACGAATCCCAGTTTTCCCAGGAAATATCAGGGGTCCTAAAACTCGCAGTACCAGTATCGATTCCTTCCTGATAAATGGCACTAACCTCATCCCAGTCTGCTGCACGCATTATTCTTATCATAGTATTAATCAATTTTGGCCAATATCAGCCTATGAAATGTAATCGTTTATGTTTGTTGCACGAAATTAGCTAAACATTAACCTTATAGCACATCATACAGAAGCAAGTTTGTCCTGTATTATAAATCGACACAACTACACAATAAAAAGTACCTTAAGAGTGACTTTCTGTAACAGAAACGTTAAACTAAAGTTTTTTCTTGATCGAGGGTTCTCGAATATTCAACAGGGCTCATGCCTACCAGTTTTTTAAAGGAGCTATAAAAAGCGCTCCGTGAAGAAAAACCTGCGCTGTAGGCGAGTGCCTCTAGCGTAAAGTTCTGCATGATATCAGGGTTCCGGATACTTCCTTTAATCCAATTTACACGATATTGATTGATATAATCAATAAAGCTCTTATTGAAATAGCTGTTTAAGACAATAGAAAGTTTATGACTGCTTAAACCAATCTCTTTAGCAAGAGATTGAAGCCTGACATCTTTATGCCTAAATGATTGATGTTTATTGATATGCAATTCTAATTTTTGTCCCCACTCTTCTAATTCCCTATTTTTGTCTTTCCCTGAAAAATTTTTCCTGATGGATAAAAGTGTTGAAGCTTTAACATTTAGCAGTGAGGCAACCAGCTCTAACGGCAAGCGGTCTAAATAGCCTGGATTCGTTTTGGCAAAATACAGATACCTTTCTTTGGCGTTTCCTACCCGTATAATGTGCGCTCTTTGCTGTGCATCTTTATAATATTTTTCTAAAACAACCCTGAAAATATAATTCAGTTCGAAATGATGCGAAAAAAGACGATTGAGTTCATTATTATGCATGGCCAGCAAATGGGTATCTTCAACTGCCACAACATACTCTTGTGAATAGCCTGATCCATGAAGCCCTGATATAGAACTAACAAAATCATTTTCAACCGAAATATAGGTGGTAATTTTTTGTTTATTGTGCGTAGTACAGCCCATTAAGGCCCCTTTAACAATGAAATAGATGTATTCGCATACTTCGTTTTCATTGAACAATATCTGATCTTTTTTAATCCTGAGTGTTAAAAGATGATTCTCAAATTCTTCTTTCAATTTAGCATCTACAGCATGTATGCTACTGAGTACATTCAGTACATAACCCACTTCTTCACTTTCCGGTTTATTGTATTGCAAATGTTTTGGCACCTTATACTGTTAATAATGTTAACACTTCATACCCTAATTGGTATGCTCAGGATGCTATTTATTTACCTTACACCAAGCTTCAAATAAATAGTAAAATCGAAGTTTCAGCTTAATGTTTGTAACCCAAATAGACTATCCAGCAAAGAAAGCTAACGAAACTTAAGCAACGAAAGATAATTTGTCTTATATATTTTACAGTAGAAGAAAATATTAATAAAAGATAAAGGCAAAACCTATTCATAAAAAAGCCCCAGAAGATTTCTGAGGCTTTTCATTATAATATTTTTGATCGCTTAAGCTTTGTTTTTAGTTTCCTGAACCTCTAAACGGATGGCCTGAGCTAAATTTTTCAAATCCTGCATACCTTTACGTATACGGGTTCCAGCTGCGCTGTTACCTTTGTTATAAAATTTGTCTGCATCAGCTTCTAAAGCTGCCACTAAACTTTTTACTTCTTCGAATTTTTTCATTTTTAATTACTCCTATGGTTCTTTAAGGTTTTAGTTTTTAATTATCTTACTCTAATTTAAAGGGTTTGGTGAAATAAAAAAATTTTTAGAACAATAAAAAACAGCCCTCTACGCCGTTTTTTTCCACATTCTATGCTTTTATAAACATATTTTCCACAAAAAAAATTGAACAAGTAACTGAAATACAGATTTTTACAAGAACAACTTCAGCAAAAAAGCCCTTTAAACGTATTTAAAGGGCTTTGTAAAATTTTCATTGATCTTAAACGGTAGCGAAAAGATTCTCTTTATAATATCCGTTTTCTAATTTTTCAGCTACTTCACTAAAAGCATCTAAAGTACGTTGTACATCTTCCAGTGTATGAACAGCTGTAGGAATTAAACGGAGTTCGATCATACCTTTTGGAATTACCGGATAAACAACGATTGAGCAAAAGATGCTATAGTTCTCGCGTAAATCGTAAGTAATTGCAGTAGCATCAGAAAGTTCACCTTTTAAGAAAACCGGTGTAACTACCGAATCGGTAACACCTAAATCGAATCCGCGTTCGCGTAATCCTTTTTGCAGGGTCATTGCAATTTCCCAAAGTTTATCTTTTAATTCAGGCTTGCTTTTTAGCAATTCTAAGCGCTTTAACAAACCGATTACCATTGGCATTGGTAATGCCTTGGCAAAAGTCTGAGAACGCATGTTATACCTTAAGAAATTGGTAATCTGCTCTGTTGAAGCAACAAAAGCACCAATACCCGCCATAGATTTGGCGAAGGTTCCAAAATAAACATCAATTCCATCAATACAGTCTTGTGCTTCGTGTGTACCTGCACCGGTTTTACCCATTGTACCGAAACCATGTGCATCATCAACCAGAATACGGAAGTTGAAATCTTTTTTAAGATCAACAATTTCCTTCAATTTACCCTGAGCACCGCTCATTCCAAAAACACCTTCGGTAATTAAAAGAATACCACCACCGGTTTCTTCAACCAGTTTGGTAGCACGCTCTAACTGCTTACGGGCACTTTCAATATCATTATGTTTGTAAACAAATCGTTTACCCATGTGCAAACGTAATCCATCTACAATACAGGCATGCGATTCTGCATCATACACCACTACATCATTCCTGTCAACCAAAGTATCGATAATCGATACCATACCCTGATAACCGTAGTTTAATAAAAATGCATCTGGTTTGCCCACAAACGCTGCAAGTTCTTGCTCCAGCTGTTCATGATAGCTTGAGTTACCGCTCATCATACGGGCACCCATAGGGTAAGCCATGCCAAATTTTGCCGCAGCTTCTTCATCTGCCTTTCTAACTTCCGGGTGATTGGCTAAGCCTAAGTAGTTGTTTAAACTCCAAACCAAATGCTCTTTTCCACGAAACTGCATGTGAGGTGCAATTTCTCCCTCTAATTTTGGAAATGAGAAATACCCATGAGACCATTTCTGGTGTTGCCCAAGTGGGCCCATGTGCTTTGCTATCTTATCAAATATATCCAATGTAATATGTGTTTTTTATAATAAAATTTTGCGAATTTAAGCTTTATTCGTCTTAAAATCAACCTAATGATCTTTTAGGTGTTAATTAAGATTTTTTAACACTCCAATTTTATGCCAAAAAAGCCCCGATTTTACTTCGGGGCTTTAAAATTATATTTGGTTTGTTTTAATCAACGTTATCGTGCAAGAAAGAATTGTTAGGTCTGATCTCAGTACCACCATCCTGATCGTTGCTTAAAGTAAACCTACTCACCTGCGATTCAGAAGAATGCTGAACTTGTTGCAACTGCATTTGCTTGCGTTTATAAGCAGGTTCGTTTTCAAGCTCCTGTAAACCATTGGTTGTACGCAATTTCATGCTTAAATCTTTTAAACGTAAAATACGTTCTTTAGATTTTTTCAATTGCTCTTCCATCGATTCATCACTCTTGTCATCGTCTAAACCTACAACCGGCATTTCGATTTCTGGTTCAGGCATTGGCGGTATTTGGGCAGCCGGTGTTTCGAACACAAAATTAGTTTCAGCTAATTTTACTTCAAACTCAAAGCCAGTTTCCTGTGCTTCTTCTACCTGAGGTTCTTCTTCCATCAATGTATGGCGAACCACGTTATTTTCTGGCTCCTGAACTTTTTGAGGTTCGGATTTATTGAACATACCGCCAAAAAGATCTGCCTGCGAAACCTCTTCCTTCGTTTTTAAAACAGGCTCGTACGATGGCGTTGTTTTAGGCTGAATGAAAGAATTTACTGGTTCAACGGGACGAACTAGCGGCGCTTCTTCAGGTGTTAAAAGTGATATTTTCTTTTTATTTTTTTCTTCGTTTACGCGTTCTTCTGATGTTTGGAAACCTGTAGCAATAATGGTTACTGAAAGTTTATCACTTAAAGATTCGTCGGTACAGTTACCCCAGATCAAATCAGCCGATAAGCCAGCTTTTTCCTGAATGTAATCGGTAATGATTGATACCTCATCCATGGTTACTTCACGCAGACCAGAACTAATATTCAATAGAATATAACGGGCACCTTCGATTTCATTATCTTTTAATAACGGCGAGGCTAAAGCACCTTCAACGGCCTGTAAAGCACGGTCTTCGCCCTCAGCGGCAAAACTACCCATAATGGCTACGCCACTATCTTTCATTACAGTACGCACATCCTTAAAATCCACGTTGATATAACCCGGCACTGTGATAATCTCTGCGATACCTTTTGCTGCCGTTGTTAAAATATCATCGGCCTGGCCAAAGGCAGAGCCTAAGGTTAAGTTCCCGAAGATTTCGCGCAGGCGATCGTTAGAGATGACTAAGTAAGAATCTACGTATTTTTTCAACTCTTCCATTCCTTCATCTGCCTGCAGTCTACGTCTTTTTCCTTCGAAAGAAAATGGCGTAGTAATGATGGCAACAGTTAAAATATCAAGTTCTTTAGCTGCTTTCGCAATGATTGGAGAAGCTCCTGTTCCGGTACCACCACCCATTCCTGCTGTAATAAAAAGCATTTTGGTTGTACTACCTAACATTGCCTTAATATCATCTATATTCTCTATAGCTGAGTTTTTACCAACCTCAGGGATAGAACCAGCCCCCATTCCTTCGGTTAAGCTAGCACCTAATTGCACCTTGTTAGGTATAGGACTAGATTCCAAAGCCTGGGCATCTGTATTACAAATAATAAAATCCACACCAGTAATACCAGACAGGTACATATGGTTCACTGCGTTGCCGCCACCGCCTCCAACACCAATTACCTTGATGATTGAAGACTTATCTTTTAACATTTCGAACTGCATATCTTTATGAATCAGTTGTTTAAAAATTTTTAAATTCTGTTCATTACTCAATGTAATATTAACACTTTTTCAACAGACGTTTTCCACAACTGTTGATAATGTGGAAAACTCACCTTTTGTGGAAAAATAATTAACTTTTTAAGTAATCTTCATCGCTTACATTCATGTCATCCTGAATGAAAGTTCTCGTTTTTGCCAGTAATTTATCAAACAAACCTGGTCCTCGTTTCTCTTTTTCTTTGGCTGTTTTTGGTTTTTCTACAAAAACGCCAGGTTGTTTCATTTCTTCAATTAACTCTTCAGCTTTTTGGATTCCTTTGATCAGCAAACCTACACTGGTTGCATACATCGGGCTTTTCAGGTCATCATAAATGGTTTTAGGCATATCTTCATATTTAGATAAATGCTCGTTCGGGTAACCAATACGACAATCTAAACCGGTTACATATTCAACTGCCTGAGATAAGTGTTTTAATAAAGCACCACCACCGGTAATTACAATACCACCGATCAGTTTTTTCTCATAACCGGAAGATTTGATCTCGTAATATACGTGCTCAATAATTTCTTCCATACGTGCCTGAATGACGTAAGCGAGGTTTTTAACCGAAATTTCTTTTGGTTCGCGGCCACGTAAACCCGGAACACAAATAATTTCGTTTTCTTTATTCTCTTCTGCCAATGCAGAACCAAAACGTGTTTTTAATAACTCAGCCTGGTTGCGCATTACAGAGCAGCCCTCTCTGATATCTTCGGTAACACTATTGCCACCAAAAGGAATAACTGCCGTGTGACGGATGATACCTTCGTGGAAAATGGCAATATCTGTAGTACCACCACCAATATCAACCAATGCAATACCAGCTTCTTTTTCTTCCTCGCTCAACACCGATTCAGAAGAAGCCAATGGCTCAAGAATTAAATCCTGAGTTTGCAACCCTGCATTGTTTACACATTTGATGATATTTTTTACAGCTGTAACCTGACCAGAAATGATATGAAAGTTAGCTTCAAGGCGAACCCCTGCCATACCGATCGGATCTTTGATTCCCGGCTCGTTATCGATGGTAAATTCCTGTGGCAATACATGGATAATTTCCTCACCCGGCGGCATTACCAGTTTAAACATATCATCAATCAGCTTATCGATATCTTTTTTACCGATTTCGTTGTTTAATTCTCTTCTTGTTAAAATTCCTCTGTGCTGTAAGCTCTTAATGTGCTGACCAGCAATACCCACATTTACCACCTGTATCTCTACATTGGATTGTCCGCTTGCTACTTCAACTGCTTGAGCAATACCCTGCACGGTTTTTTGAATGTTAGAAACCACTCCACGTGTCACACCCGCCGATTCTGCCTTGCCTATTCCTAAGATTTCTATCTTACCGTGTTGTGTTCTACGACCAACGATAACACAAATTTTTGTAGTACCGATATCCAATCCTACTACGATGGGCGACTGACTGGTAAATTTTGCCTTGTCCATATTCGTTAATTTTGCTGAGTTTTATACTGTTTTTCCAGGGCCCTGATTTCTTTCTCTCTTGCTTCTTTCTCTCTCTTCAGTTGGGCCTCAGATTTTGCCGGCTTTGGCTGTGTTGTTACCGTTTGCTTCGGTTTCTCTTTTTTATCCGCAGGTTTCGTTTCCTTTGGTTTTGTAGCTGACGTAACCGCCGGCTTTTTTACTTCTGTTTTAACTTGCGTTGTTTTTTTAGACGTCTCCTTTTTCACTTCCGCTTTTTTAGGCTCGGCCTTTTTGGCTTCAACCTTCGACACCTCTACCTTTTTAGGCGCAAATTTTTTAGCTTCGTTTTTTTTGGGTTCTTCTCTTTTAGGCGTCATCTTTTCGGCTTCTTCTGCCTCTGGCCGATCATCCATAGCCGCTACAATTGTGCTGTTGATCAGTGAATCGGTTACGTTTCGTTGTATCCTCAAACTATCGGCTGCAGAAATTGTTTTTGCTTTTTTCCCTAATTCTGTTGAATCTCTTTTTTCGCAAACAATCTGGTTGGTATATTTGATATTGATGGTTTTATAAGTATCCCAACCTACCTGCGGCATTGCTTTTTTATAGAACAGCAACAGGTTCTTCATTTTCTTTTCAAGCGAATCGGCATTACCCAAAACAATACGCTGATTACCTACCCTTGGGATCAGTTCGATGTCGTTTTTCTGATCAACCACAATCTGTTCAATCTGAGCATCCCAAAGGGTATCTTTCTTAATGTACTGTGCAGTTTTATATAAATCTCTGGCCAATTGTGTGTGCAGGGTATCAACTCTGCTTCCAAAAACCTCTGTAATATGCCCTGTAGCCACAAGCACATTGGCCGTGAAGTTTGATGAAATAGGCATTTTCAGTCCATCATTATCAATGTAAAAATCCTGCCCATTCTCGTTCAATATGCGAAGGATAGGCTGGCGTTGTTTTACTTCAATGTGTAATATCCCATCCATATCTACGTATACTTTAGCAAAACCGATGTAAGGGTTAGACTGCAGTTTTTTCTCGATCTTATGAATATTGATATTCTCGAGATTACGACCTAAAAGAACACCTTGATCTTCTTTTAAAATGGCATCGATTTCTTCGCGCTCAATAAAGTTATCAGCTCCGGGAATCAAGATCTTAACATCGGTACATTTAACTGTCTGTTTCTTCACATTGATAAAACTCAAAAGCACCACCACCCCTGCCAAGCTGATCAGCCAGGCAAAGCCAGTAAAAATTGCGCTCCAGTTTATCCGTTTAAGCATTATTTAAAGTATTTTTAAGGGGTTCGATAATCGTGTCGATATCTCCCGCACCTACTGTTAAAATTAATTCAGGTTTTGTATCCTTAACATGCTGAACCGCAAAATCTTTTCCAAATATTTTTTTATCTGCTAAAGTGATTTTATCCAATAAAAACTGTGCATTTATCCCTTCAAGTGGCAATTCTCTTGCGGGATAAATCTCCAACAGCATCAGTTCATCAGCCGTGCTTAAAACTTTTGCAAATTCATCAGCAAAATCCCTTGTCCGTGTAAAGAGGTGCGGTTGAAAAATCACCGTTAGCTTTTTATCTGGATACAACTGTCTTACCGCATCAAAACAAGCCCTCAGTTCTTCAGGATGATGTGCATAATCATCAATATAAATCTGATTGCCATTTTTCACAATATATTCGAAGCGGCGTTTAACACCCTTAAAATTGGCAACCGCTTGTTTTACTTTTTCTGCATCGATGCCCAATTGCAGCGCAATGGCAATGGCAACCGTTGTATTTTCGACATTGTGCTTACCAGGAAGCATTAAACTGATGTCTTTGATACTTTGTGTACTATCGGTATAATCGAAAACAAATTTCGATCCTTCTACCCTTAAATTCTCTGCCTTTGCAGTTGCCGTTGAACTTGCCGCATAACTGATGCTTTTTTCAAGCGGTAGTCCTTCGTGTGCATAAAGCACACCTTCTGCTTTAAGTTGACCGGCAAACAACCTGAACGATTCTTCGAGATGGCTCTTGTCTCCGTAAATATCCAAGTGGTCTGCATCCATAGAAGTAACCACGGCTACATCCGGGTGCAAGGTTAGGAAAGAACGGTCGTATTCATCGGCCTCTACCACAACAACATTGTTCTTACCGAAAAGCACATTACTGTTATAGTTACTGGTTATCCCACCTAAAAAAGCGGTACAATCGTAGCCAGTATCTTTTAAAATATGCGCAACTATAGATGATGTTGTGGTTTTGCCATGTGTACCCGCAACTGCGATACAGAACATTCCTTTACTGATGATCCCTAAAACCTCAGAACGTTTTTTAAGTGCAAAACCTTTATTTATAAAATGGTTTAAAATTTTAGCATCTTTTGGAATCGCTGGTGTGTAAACCACAAGGGTATCATCATGATCATCCAAAAATGCACAGGGTAATGAAGAAGCTTCATCAAGATACGTAATGAGAATGCCTTCCTGCTCTAAGGTTTCGGTCAGCTTAGTCCTGGTTTTATCATAACCACAAACTACTTGTCCGCGTTTAGCAAAATAACGGGCAAGCGCACTCATGCCGATACCACCGATACCTACAAAGAAAACCCTATTTATTTTACTTAGTTCCATTTTATTTGATTTGAGATGTGAGATATGAGATGTGAGATCTAAGATTTCCGACGTAATGTCCAACCTCAAATCTAATTTCTCATATCTCATATCTGATTTTTCATATCTTATTTAATTAATTTCAGTACTTCGTTCGCTATAATTTCGTCTGCCGCTGGCAATGCCATTTCACCTATATTTTCTGAAAGTTTTTCACTCTGTTCTTTGTTATTTAATAATGCCAGTGCTTCTTTAACCAAAGTCTCTTCTGCAGAGCGGTCGTTAATTAATATTGCTGCTCCATTTTTAACCAGGGCCATCGCATTTTTGGTTTGATGGTCTTCTGCTACATTTGGCGAAGGCACCAATATCACTGGTTTTTTAATCAAACAAAGTTCTGCTATGGTTCCAGCTCCTGCCCGGCTCACTATTACATCTGCTGCTGCATAAGCGAGGTCCATTTTATTTAAAAACTCGAGGATACGAACATTGGGATGATATGCTAAACCCAATCTTTCTATAATCCCTTTGTAATAATATTTACCTGTTTGCCAGATCACCTGCACATCTTGAGCAAGGATATCGGGTAGATGTTTTTCAATCGCTTTATTCAGTGTGCCTGCGCCTAAACTTCCACCGGTAACCATAATGGTCTTTTTCAATGGATCGAGCTTTAACAGTTCGGCACCCTGAAAATGTTTCCCTTTAACATCAACCACTTCCTGGCGGACAGGATTTCCTGTTTTCAATATCCGGTCAGCTGGAAAAAACTGATCCATATCATCAAAGGCAACACAGATTTTTGAAGCCTTTTTACCTAACCATTTATTGGTTATTCCGGCATAAGAATTCTGTTCCTGGATGAGGTAAGGAATTCCTTTCAAAGAAGCTGCATACAATAGTGGGCCTGAGGCATAACCGCCAACACCTACTACGGCATCGGGTTTAAAATCATTGATGATCTGCATGGCTTTGCGCACACTACCGATTACCTTGAACGGAAGCGCAAGATTTTTAATAATCGAGCCACGTTGCATCCCACTAATATTTAACCCAATAATTTTATATCCGGCTGCAGGAACTTTTTCCATTTCCATGCGGCCTATTGCACCCACAAACAAAATCTCACAGGTTGGCACCATGCGTTTTAGCGCATTGGCTATGGCCACGGCGGGAAAAATATGCCCGCCGGTGCCACCACCTGATATGATAATTTTTGGGGAATTATTCATTTTAATTATTATTTAACCGCAAAGAGCGCTGAGTTTTCGCAAAGCACGCTAAGCATTTTGTCTTTTCACCACCGAGTGCACAAAGTTTTCACGGAGGGCACTGCGTTTTTATTATTTTTAACCGCAAAGAGCGCTAGTTTTTCGCAAAGCACGCTAAGCATTTTATTTTTTTACCACCGAGTACACTAAGTTTTCACAAAGGGCACTGAGCTCTATTTTTTTTGTTTACCACAAAGGCGCTAAGAGCACCAAGGTTTTTCTATCGGATTTCACACTTAAGGTTGGGCAATTGATAAACAATTTCTTTGTAATCTCTGTGCCAACCTCCGTGTCCTCTGTGGTTAAATTTTTTACTTTATTATTTTTTTAAATAGATTGCTTCGTCATACTACCTCGCAATGACGATTCATCTTAAGCTATTGCTGGTATTTCACCAATTATTATTTTATTTTTTACTTTCTCTTTTTCTTCTTTTGTTAACGCATTTGCATTTTCTTCTACATCACGGCTTACGCTGAGTATAATCCCGAAGGCCACACTGGTAAAAATCATTGATGTACCCCCCATACTGACCAACGGAAGCGGAACCCCTGTTACCGGGCCCAACCCTACCGCTACTGCCATGTTTGCAAAGGCCTGTATGGTCAGGCTGAAACTTAGTCCAGCTGCCAGGAGCGCGCCGAAGGCCTTGGGTGCCCGGGTTACGATCTTGATACATCGGTATAAAAGCACCAGGTATAGTATCATAATTACAATTCCTCCCACAGTTCCCCATTCTTCAATAATAATGGCGAAAATAAAATCGGAATACGGGTGTGGTAGGAAATTGCGTTGTGTACTATTACCTGGTCCTTTACCAAAAACACCACCAGTAGCCAAGGCAATTTTTGCCTGATCTGCCTGGAAAGTTTTATCTGAATGCTGCATTTCAGGATGTATAAACGTATTAATACGCGACATGTATGTTTTTCTTCTTGGCCCCAAAAAGAAAACAAACAGCAGGAGCACAAAGCCACCTGCACAAACAATCGCGATCTGTTTAATACTGATCCTACCGATAATTAACAGCAAAATACTTACACCAAACAGCATTAATGCTGTAGATAGGTTGGCCAGCGCGATTAAAACAAACACCACACAAACCGAACCCATAATTGGTATAAATGACTCTTTAACATTTTTAATATTTTCTTGCTTTTTGGTCAGCATCCTAGCCAAAAAGGTAATCAATGCGAGTTTAGCCAAATCGGAAGTTTGAAAGGTTAATCCGATTACCGGTATTTTAACCCACCTGGAAGCATCGTTTAAACTGGTTCCAAATATCAATGTATATAACAGCAACGGAATGGTAACGATCATCAATACCTTCGAAATACCAGCATAATAACGGTAATCGAGCAGGTGGGCGATATAGATCATCCCGATACCCATCAACACAAAAATTAAGTGTTTGGTGAGCAAAAGCTTTTCTACAGCCTCTCCTTTTTTATATGCCAAGGTACCTGTTGCACTATACACCGCCATCACGGATATAAGCGAAAGCAGGATGATGATCAACCAGATCCATCTATCGCCTTTTGTTTTATTAAGTAGTGCTTGGAACATATATTGTACCTCCTATTATAATTCTCTAACTGCCGCTTTAAACTGGTTACCGCGGTCTTCGTAATTTTTGAACAGATCGAAACTTGCACAAGCTGGCGATAATAACACTGCATCACCACGTTTAGCCAAATGGAAAGCAATCTGCGCTGCTTCATCAGCCGAAAAAGTATTTACAATTACTTCTACATCATCCTCGAAAGCATCATGGATACGTTTGTTATCCTTACCCAAACAAACGATAGCCTTAACCTTACTTTTAACCAGATCTTTAAGCATGTTGTAATCGTTTCCCTTATCAACACCGCCCATAATGAGCACTACATCACTGGTCATACTCTCCAAAGCATACCAAGTAGAGTTCACATTGGTGGCTTTACTGTCGTTGATAAAATCGATCCCCGAAATCTTGGCCACATGCTCTAACCTGTGCTCAATATTTTTGAAATTGCCCATGCTTTCGCGGATGGTTTCATTTCTTAATTCTAAAACTTTAGACACAATGCCCGAGGCCATAGAATTGTAAATGTTGTGCTTGCCCTGTAGGGCTAAATCTGAAATAGACATGGTTAGTTGGTTATTTGGTTCTGTAAGGATATGTATAGTAGTTTCTTCTAAATAAGCACCCAGTTCTACTTTTTTAGTAATTGAAAAGGGAAAGGCTTTCGCCACAGGCTTAATCAGCGCGATGGCTTTTACGCTCTCTTCATCATCTGCACAATAAATGAAAACATCTTCTGCTGTCTGGTTTTGAACAATCCGCATTTTAGATGCAGCATAATTCTCCAATTTATAATCGTAACGATCTAAATGATCTGGCGTGATGTTGAGCAAAACAGCTATATCTGCTTTAAACGCGAACATATCATCAAGCATGAAACTTGAGATTTCCAGTACATAATATTCGTAATCTTCTGTAGCCACCTGTGCTGCAAAACTCTGTCCGATATTACCAGCCAGCCCTACATTTAAACCCGCATTTTTTAGGATGTGATAGGTTAATAAACTCGTAGTCGACTTACCGTTTGAACCCGTAATGCAGATGGTTTTTGCATGGGTATATCTTTTGGCAAATTCTATTTCCGAAACGACAGGAACACCTTTCGCCACCAATTTTTTAATAATTGGGGCCGTAGGCGGAATACCCGGACTTTTAATTACCTCTGTTGCATTTAAGATCAGTTCTTCGGTATGTTTTTCAGATTCGAACGGAATGGAAAGTTTTTCTAATGTAGCTTTATATTTATCGGTAATTACACCGTAATCGGAAACGAAAACATCGAAACCTTTTGCCTGAGCTAATTTTGCAGCGCCAACTCCACTTTCGCCGGCACCAAGAATAACCACACGGCCCTGCCCGGTCATCGCTGACTTAGTATTGCTTGATGTAATGTTATTCGTGCTCATTATTTATTTTTTCTAGTATCAAGTAATGGGTATCGAGTATCAAGACAGGAGTACCATTACACTTTATCTTTTAATTATTTTTATTGCCCCTAAGGGTATTTATTTATTATTCTATCTTTTACCTCTAAGCCTTCGGCATTTGAGCCTCTAAACCCTCAACCTTTAAACCTTCCACCTTGAACTACCTTAACTTCAATGTTACAATGGTCATAATTGCAAGCATGATTCCGATAATCCAGAAGCGGGTTACAATTTTGGCTTCATGATATCCTTTTTTCTGGTAATGGTGGTGTAAAGGCGACATCAGGAAAATCCTGCGGCCTTCACCAAATTTCTTCTTGGTATATTTAAAATAAGACACCTGCATAATTACCGACACCAGTTCTACCAGGAATATTCCACATAAAATCGGAATCAGCAGTTCCTTACGAATCATGATTGCAAATGAGGCAATGATTCCCCCAATGGCCAAACTTCCGGTATCGCCCATAAAAATCTGCGCCGGGTAAGAGTTGTACCACAGGAAACCTACGCAGGAACCCACAAATGCACCTGCAAAAATCATCAGCTCTGCAGAGTTAGGGATATACATAATGTTGAGGTAATCGGCCATAATGGTATTACCCGATACATAAGCCAAAATACCCAGGGTGATTCCGATTACTGCCGAAGTTCCAGTAGCTAAACCATCAATCCCATCGGTAATGTTTGCCCCGTTCGACACGGCAGTAATGATAAATACCGTTACGATCAGGAAGATAAAAAATGCATATTTCTGGTAATCGGCACCTAAAAACTTCAATACCTTTGCATAATCGAACTCATTGTTCTTATAAAAAGGCATATTGGTTTTAGTCGATTTTACATCTTGTGTATAATAAAAGGTTTCTCCTTTTTGGCGCAGTACCATCGGAACCGTTGAAGTACTTTTTACATCGTCCTGTACAGTTTCCCTTACTACAATATTTGGATGGAAGTACATGGTGCAACCCACAATTAAGCCTAAACCAACCTGACCAACTACTTTAAAACGACCTGCTAAACCTTCTTTATTCTTTTTGAAAACTTTGATATAATCATCTAAAAAGCCTACAGCACCCATCCAGATGGTGGTGATTATCATTAAAATCACATAGATATTGGAGATATTTGCAAATAACAAGGTCGGAATAAGAATGCCCAGCAAAATAATGATACCACCCATTGTTGGCGTACCTTGTTTTTGCATCTGTCCTTCTAAACCTAAATTCCTTACCGTTTCTCCAACCTGTTTTTTATGCAGGTAATCAATTAACCTACGTCCGTAAACGGTGGTAATTACCAATGATAAAATAATAGAGATAGATGCACGGAAAGTGATGTACTGAAACAACCTTAGCCCAGGTATATCATAATGCTTATGCAGGTATTCGAATAATAAATATAACATTAGCTGATTGGTTTTAATTGTTCAAGTAAAATTTCTTTATCATCAAAATGGTTCCTTACGCCATTAATTTCCTGGTATTTTTCATGCCCTTTACCCGCAACAAGAATAATGTCTCCTGGCTGCGCTAAATGGCAGGCTGTTTTTATTGCTTCTTTTCTATCTAAAATGGATAGGGTTTTACGCTTATTTGTCGGTGACACACCTGCTTCCATTTCGCTGATAATCGTCTGTGGATCTTCCGTTCTGGGATTGTCAGAGGTCAGGATCACTTTATCGCTCCAATCGCATGCTACCTGAGCCATAATAGGGCGTTTGGTTTTATCACGATCTCCCCCGCATCCAATCACGGTGATTACCTGCTCGGTTCCTTTCCGGATATTGGCAATGGTACTCAACACATTCTGAACAGCATCTGGCGTATGCGCGTAATCTACGATACCGATAATCTTATCTGCAGAGGTGATGTAATCAAATCTTCCTTCAGCGCCTGATAAACGGCTCAACAAAGTCAGCACCTTTAACTTATCCTGCTCCAACAAAATGGCTGTTCCATACACGGCCAATAAATTGTACGCATTAAAAGAGCCTACAAGCTTGAAGTAAACGTCTTCATTATCGATATCTAAATGCAGGCCACTAAACTGGTTCTCAATAATTTTTGCTTTGAAATCAGCCAGTTGTTTAAGTGCATAGGTCTTTTTATGCGCTTTTGTATTCTGCAGCATCACCACTCCGTTTTTATCGTCGATGTTGGTCAATGCAAATGCCGATTTAGGCAAAACATCAAAAAATGCTTTTTTTGCTTTCAGGTAAGCGTCAAAAGTTTTATGAAAATCTAAATGATCATGTGTTAAATTAGAAAATACACCACCTGAGAAAGTCAAGCCTTCAATCCGGTGTTGAGAAACCGCATGTGAGCTTACTTCCATAAAACAGTAATCGCAACCCGCATCGACCATTTCTCTTAAGAGCTGGTTTAATGCGATCGGATTTGGTGTGGTATGCGTTGCCGCCACTACCGTATCATTGATATAATTCTCTACCGTTGATAAAAGCCCGGTTTTGTAACCTAAATCTTTAAATAATTTAAAAAGAATAGTAGCAATGGTGGTTTTTCCGTTGGTTCCTGTTATGCCGATCAGTTTCAGATCTGCTGATGGATTTCCAAAATAATTCCCGGCAACAATTCCCAAAGCCACAGCAGTATTATCTACCTTGATGTAGGTAACCGTAAAGTCCTGGATTTCTGGCAAATTCTCGCAGATAATTACACCTGCCCCCTGCTCGATGGTCTGCTCAATAAACTGGTGCCCATCTGCTACAGTACCCACTACAGCAAAAAAGATATCATCTTTACTTACTTTACGCGAATCGAAATTCAGCGCATTGATTTCCCTATCGGTTTTGCCAACCAATTCTTTAATCGTTACGCCATAAAGTAAATCCTGTAATTGCATTTTTTTATTTTTATTCTATTAGTAGCAAGCAACTAGTATCGGGTAGCAAGACCTTAAACCCTATACCTTTTACCTTACACCTTAATTCAACTCTATCTGTACACCCAATCCTTTACCCACCTTTGTTCCGGCGATGATGGATTGACTGATCACTTTTCCAGAACCCGAGACCTTTGTTTTCAAACCCGCATTTCCCAAAAGGTACAATGCATCTTTCAGTCCCATTCCCGTCACATTTGGCATCACACCTTTACGCTCGTTATTTTCCTGAAAAACTGTTCCCGCACTGGTATCTATAATATTGTAATACTCAGATTTTGAAGCAAAAAGCGGTTTAAACCCAAATGCTTTATACACTTTCTGAGTTGCTTTACTCTGTCCTGCTTTTGTTGGCGGATTACCCGTATTACCCACCAGACGGGTCGGCACATCGTTATACATCTGCATATCGCTGGCATAAATACGGTCGGCGATTTCCCTGAATACAGGTCCTGAAACCAATGCTCCGTAATAAGCACCCTTTGGATCGTTAATTACCACAATCATCGAATATTTTGGCTTATTAGCAGGAAAATAACCCACAAAAGACGCCTGATATTGCTTATTTGCCTTATAACCTTTGTTTGCATCAGCCACCTGTGCGGTACCTGTTTTACCTGCGATCGGATATAACGGATTATAAACAATCTGCTTTCCGCTACCCTCTGTCACCACCCCTTCAAGCATTTTTTTTATCTTGCTTAAGGTAACATCGGAACAGATTTTATCATTAATTACTCGTGCTTTAAACTGCTCTATCGGGTTACCCAACCTTCTGATCTCTTTTACAAAAATCGGCGCTACCATTTTACCATTGTTAGCCACCGCATTATACAACGACAACATTTTAAGTGGTGTTAACTGCATCTCGTAACCATAAGCCATTTGCGGCAAGGTCATATTTTTGTTCCAACTTTTATTGGTTTTTGGATTCTTTACCGCTGGCATGGCTTCCCCAGGAATCTGCAAATCCATTTTTTCGTTTAAATGCCAATCATACAAATGATCGGTAAACTTTTTAGGGTTAGCACCATATTTACTGTTGATCAGATATGCAATCGCTGCATTCGATGATTGTTCAAATGCTTTTTTAACCGTTACCACACCTATACTTCCGTGAGAATCTTTAATTGTATGGCCAGGGATTTTATAGGTACCCGTTCCAACCATGGTATTGGTATCAACCAATTCATCCTCCAGCAAAGCCATGTATGAGGCCAATTTAAAAGTTGAACCCGGATCCTGGTTACCTGCAATGGCATAGTTAAATTTTTCCTTGTACACCCCTTCTTCCACTTTAGAGAAATTCGCTACCGCCCGGATTTCGCCCGTGGCCACTTCCATCACAATCACCGCACCATGATCGGCCTGCGATTTGATCAACTGTTTTTCTAAAGCACTCTGCGCCAGATCCTGCATATTGATATCGATAGTCGAAATAATATCAGCCCCGTCTTTTGGCGCCACTTCAGCCTCCTCATTTACTGGGATATAAACCCCACCGGCAATTCGCTGCATTAATCTTTTTCCCGTTTCGCCGTTAATATATTCTTTATAGGCGCCCTCTAAACCCACACCGTTTTTAACATTTTCGTTTTTATAACCAATGGTACGGGCAGCCAAAGCCTGAAAAGGAAGAATACGCTTATTTTGCTGAACCGCGATTAAACCGCCACTAAACTTACCGATGTTATATAAAGGAAAAGTCCTGATGGTTTTAAGATCAGCATACCCCACTTTACGGTGGATCAGTAAATAGCGCGAGCTGTCCTGACGGCCCTTACGCAGATAACGCGCGTATTCCTTAGCCGTTTTATCCTGAAAAAGCTGAGCCAGTTTATAGCCCAGTGAGTCTACTTTCTCGTTGAATACTTTATCATCTGCAATACCGCCAGCAAACATATCCATGCGCAGTTCGTATTCCGGTATCGAAGTAGCCAGTAAACTACCATCGTTAGAATAAATATTCCCACGGGTAGCCTCCACATTTACATATCGTGTAGAAAGGCTATCTGCCATAGCTTTCCATTTTTTTCCCTGTACAAACTGCACCTGACCGAGGCGTAAAAACACCGCGAAAGCAAAAAGCACAATTAAGCCAAATGCCAGATATACACGAAGCAAGATGTTTGCTCTAATATTCATCGCTTTTAACAATTATTTTTTTTGGTGGTTCAATCAGTTCTTTTATCCCAAGGGTATCTACCTTTTTGGCAACCTCTGTTAGTTTACTTTTAAACATCAGGTCGGCCTTAAGGGATTTATACTCCCATCTTAATTCTTTTACTTCTTTATTTAATTTATCAATCCGGCGAACATTGTTTACCGCAAAGTGGCTGTTGGCAATGTAAATCATTCCCAAAAGCGCCAGAAAACACAAATAAGGCAGAGCATCAGTTGCCGCCTCTTTACTTACTAATCCATCATTAAAAAGCTTGCTGATAAATGAATTGCTATCCATTTTTTCTTCAGCAGTTTTTGGCCTTTTGGGCGCAGCTTTTAATTCTGGTTCAGGCCCAACTTCTTCCTCCTCTATCTCTTCCCTAAACCTGTTCATATCTTTTCTGCAATTCTTAGTTTCGCACTGCGGGCCCTATTGTTTTGAGCAATCTCCTCATCAGTGGCAATTATCGCTTTGCGTGTAATTACATTAAATGGTTTCTGCTGGTTTCCAAAGAAATCCTTTTCTACCTCACCCTGAAATTTACCTTTCGCCATAAAGTTTTTAACCGGCCTATCTTCTAAAGAATGATAAGACATCACTACTAAATGACCGCCAGGCTTCAACACATCAGCAGCCTGCAACAGAAAATCCTCAAGCACCTGTATTTCGGCATTCACCTCTATGCGCAATGCCTGAAACACCTGCGCCAGATATTTATTCTCTTTTCCTTTCGGGATATAACCAGCAATTGCCGACTTCAAACTGTCGATATCGGCAAATGGCTGCTCTAAACGCGAAGTCACGATGGCACGGGCCAACGATTTAGCATTCTTCACTTCTCCATAAATCCCAAAGATTTTATGCAGCTTATCCTCTGTATAGGTGTTCAATATTTCGGCAGCCGTTAAATCGCGATGCTGATCCATACGCATATCCAGATCGGCATTATGACGGATAGAGAAGCCACGTTGTGGCACATCAAACTGATGCGAGGAAACCCCAAGATCAGCCAGAATACCATCAACCTGCTTAAAACCTTTTAAGCGGAGATTATTTTTCAAAAAACCGAAGTTCTGGTCGATAAAAATAAAACGATCGTCAGCAGGAACATTCGCCTGGGCATCAGGATCCTGATCGAATGCAATCAATCTTCCTTTCGGTCCAAGATGTTTCAAAATCTCTCTCGAATGACCGCCGCCACCAAAAGTAACATCCACATACACCCCATCAGGCTTAATATTCAAGCCATCAATACAGGGCTGCAACATTACAGGAACATGGTAATTATTCGCCATCTACCCCTCCTTTCTTATTGCCCATTACTTTTTGGGCAAGGCTTGCAAAATTGGCCGGAACGTCATCAAAAATATCTTCGTATGCTTTTTTATCCCATACCTCGATACGATCCAACTGGCAGGCCAGCACAAGATCACTACCGATACCCGCATATTCTACCAAAGATTTCGGCAAAAGCACACGACCGGCAGCATCAAGCGAAAGCTCGGTTGCCCCACGCGTAAAAGCCCGCACAAAGGCCCTGTTTTCCTGATCGTAAATATTAAGCTTGGCAAGATCGGCCACAACGGCATCCCATACATTTTTAGGATAGATCACCAGGTTTTTCTCAAAACCACGGTTAATGATCAACCCTTCTTTCTCAGATTCAGGCAATTGTTTCTTAAGCGCAGCAGGTACCATAAGGCGGCCCTTTGCGTCAAGTTTACAATCGAATTCTCCTAAAAGTTGGGTCATAGTGGTATCTACACTTTATATCTAGTGTAAAAGTAAATAGTTCTACCACTTTTTACCACTTTTTACCACAAAAAAGTTTTCCACATCTCTTTTGTTACAATAATGGCCTCACAATATAGTTAGAATAAGACTATCAGCACAAGCAAAAAACCATTAACAACTGATAATAAGCGGGTTAAAAATACATTATCCGAAAGTGTCACCTCCGCCCAATTTTTCCCATAAATTTAAAGGACGCTAGTAATGAACTCCTTAACAGAAGCCAAAATTTATTCAGATAGTGACCGCCCCTATACCCCAAAAAATCATACCTTTCATTAGACAGCAGCGTTGGTAATACGTTAGAAAAGCAGGGATGGCAGAAAATATTTGTGTTCCCAGGGCAGGAACTTTGCCGCAGGTTCCCTTCAGGTTTCACCTCGCGATGGACATTGTTGTTATTAGCTAATAGTTGGCGATTAAATACCCCATAACAACGCGATCCGTCAAGTTGATCACCCTGTATGGCACAAAAAAAGAGGCTGTATCATAAATACAGATTTGTCATCCTGAGCTTGTCGAAGGACCTGTTAAATACGCTTTAAGGTGTTTCGACAAGCTCTCCGTAGGGAGTCCTTAGGACAACATGACAGCACCTGAGTGAAATCACCTTTATGATACAGCCTATAGTAAAGTTGTACAAGAGACCTTGATTAATTACTCTTTTTCGCCACAATTAATTGTGCACTATGTGGGAGCAAATCATTAATCACATATTCTTTTCCGAAAACGCCGATTTCCTTACCGGTACATTTATTACTTAAAGTAATTTTTGGATAAATTTGTCCAAATATGCATACTTCAAAATCTGCAAGTGGTACTTAATATCCCCCTGCAATATCTCTATTTAAGCTGATAGCCGTTTTTCGTTCTCCGTTGACGATTGAATATAGTTTCCATTTATTATTATCAACCTGTTCCAGTTGCCAGCTATTTGCAGGGTCTGCCAACTGCATTTTTATAGCTCTTGGAAAGGCATTGGCAGCTCTTGCATTTTCCCAGGTTCTTATTACTTTGAAAATGGCATCTTTCTGCGGACAGCTTTCAACATCTTTTTGGCTTACTTTCAAACTATATGTTGTACCAACACCTACAGAAATAGCCTGTATATGTTCATATTCTTCGACCTTGGATTTAGCATTGATCGGGAAGTTTCCGCCCATTCCTACCGGAAAATAATTGGCGTAACATACATCGCGAAGGTCTTTTCCCTGACTGGTCGTGCTGCCCCATTCGCGGGTTTCGGCATCGTACAGATTTTTTCCACCACCAACATTCCAGATGCTTTGATAATGCCATGACCCTTCGGATAAGGTAGCACCCGTGAAACGGATATAAGGAACACCCAACTGAGCAGCCTTTTCGAACATTTTACCAAAAAAACGTTTAGCCGAATAATAACCATGGCCATTATTGAACAAAAACTCCTGTCCATCAAAGTCATAATAAGCAAGTCCGTTAATTTTACAGATTTCAGCAAAGTGTTCGGCTATTTTGTCCTGAAGTTGCATATTGGGAATAAGCCCGTCATAACCATAATTAACCGTTACCTGGAGTTTGTAAATAGCATCTCCGTCCGAATGGTTTGAAGCGGTGGTTTTCCAGTATCCGCGCTTCACATTCAAAAGCCTATAGGGTTTTTCTTTGGAAACGCCCATATAATGGATAAGTTCTTTACCAATTTTGACCATGTTTAAGTTGGCGCAATGACCTTCCCAACTGGCAATTTCCTCCAGATAAGCCTGGTTGTCAACCAAAATAATGGTGTCGGTGGCACTGATACTTTTTACCAACAGGCGTTTTTGCTGATAACACAGGCTATCACTTGGAATAGGACTCGCGTCCATAGTTCCCGGGGCCAAAGCCGTCGTAATAGGTGTTCTGCCGATGCTGATGCCCTGTTTGGCAGCCATATCAGAAAACTCCTTATGCGAAACACTTCGACCAGTTAATTTTATCGGCTTTTTCTCAAAATTTCTTCCGTCGATATAACCTTGGTTACCACGGTCAGCCCTCAAAAAACCCTGATCATATAAACTTATGGTTTTAAAACCCAATCTCGATGCATAAGAGATGGTGCTGTCATTTAAATTACCACTGGTAAGAAGATCAGGAACAAAAGCAGCCGGGTCTTTTATCCATTTTCCGTTAATGGTTGGATGCGGAAGTTTTTCCGTTAAAACAATTTTCTGGATTACGTCCAACAAAGCTGTACTATCCGGACTTCCCCATAAGGCTACGGATGATCCGATATAATCTACCCCTGGTAATGCCTGCACCTGCAAATGGTTTGGAATGTTGGCCGCCATATTGGGAATGAGCGAAAAGTAAACCTCTCTTTCAAAACCACGGTCTCTTGATTGATACGAGAGCGATATTCTTCCATTTTTATCCACATTAGCTGCATTGCCATACATTATCCGGTACCAGGGTTCTTTGTGTGCATAAAAAGCAACATCGCTGATACCATTCCCTCCAAGCGTAAATACTTGACCTTCATGAAGGTTGGCAGGTAAGGGAAACCGTTTAGTATCGGGACTGTGAACAACATATTGAAACGGCGCTGCATCACCGATTGTTTCCGCTTTTCCGCCCAGGGTATTATCGTTTAAGGCCATCATACCGATGGAGTAGTTTACGGCATCACTTGTATCTCTTGCCACACCGATGATTTCTCCAAACAGATTGTTGATGCTGGTATGTACCGGGCCCCATTCAATTACATCAATACCTTTACGGTTGGTGAGCGACAACAGGGTTAATTTGAAATATTTCGCCTTAGGTTCCAGCTTAACAGTAGCCACCGAACCATTGGCATAATATAGCGAGAGTGTTTTTTTATTTTTTATATAAACCGCTTTTGTGGGTTCGAAGTATTTTTTTTTTACATCACTATATAAACTCAGCAAAGGCGAGGGTTTTTCTACGAGGCTAAATTCTCGATAGGGCGCTTTAGTCTTATTTCTCATACTGGTGACAAAACCTTTGTTATCGACCCTGATCTTAAAATAATCGGTAGAAAATTCGGTCTGCGCATAAGTTTTTGCTGAAAACCAGCAGGCGACCGCCATTAGCAAGACAATGGCTTTAACGGTCGTATTTAAAAAACTATTTTGCATTTCAGGCATTTATTTGTGTGTGTGTTGTAAATTGTTAAAGTTACTTAAAAATAAAAGCAGGTGGATCTGGTCATATCCACCTGCCTGATTATTGATATTTATTGAAGCGGATCAAAAGGACCACCCCATTCTTTGTTCTGTGGCAACTGCTCAGGTACAGCAGACATCTGCGTTGGATGTAAAGCGTTAAACCAATGGTTAAGGTCAAGGTTATAAGCCTGATTAGCCGACGCTGTCTTATCCAGATTTTCTACGACCACTGCAGAGAATTTGCTCCTTACAGCAGCAGTCATGATGTTGTCTGTGTTCCCAGGCAAAGCCTCACCTTTATTTAGCATCAGGAACAAACCTCTCCTGGTCGCCTGGGTATTAAGGATATCGTAACGTTTCCACCTTCTTAGATCATTAAACCTAAATCCTTCAAAAGCAAGTTCCACCTGACGTTCGTTCATGATCGCTGCGCGAATATCAGTCTGTGAAGTTGCTGTGATGCCATATTTCCCGGATGCACCAGCGGCGATGCCTGCACGTTTACGAATGGAAGATAAAGCGGTTATTGCATCGTTGCTATTTCCTGTTTCATTTGCAGCTTCAGCAAGATTTAACAATAGTTCTGCATAACGCATTGGTGAAAACCAGCTTTTAGCACCTGCAGCCACGCCCACAAGCGCCGCTCTGTCGATAAGGGTATCTAAACCTTTACGTTGGAAAAATCCTGTTACTCCGTTTTCATCGCCGTTTTGGACAAGCGGAGAAATGCCCGAGAATACCGTACTATTTTTCTCCGGGAGAACAGTGCTCGGTGTTGCGGTTGCTTTCCATGTCCAGGCTTGCCAGTAAGTACGGGATCTTGGTGCTGTCATACCGATAGTATTTACATCAGGTGTTGGATACACGGTACCGCCGCACCAAATGGTTGCATAAAACCGGTCGTCCCGGTTGGTGTAAAAATCGGTTAGAAACTGCTGATTATAGGCTGCATTGGACAATTGGTTTTTATCAAACTGCATCGGGCTGCCATCACGTTTTGGATAAGCAATCAATAGGGGTAATATAGGCTGATCGGTATTGGTATTTCCGTTTGTAAAAGGAAGAGGTCTGATGGAGTTGAAGTTCATGTAACTATCCGGATAGTAGTACTGCCTGGTCATAATGTGCTCTTTATTCCTCGAATACCAGATTAACTTATAATCCGCAAACAGGCCAAAACCTGCAGCATCTGCCGCCTGTACAGCGGCCTTAGCTGCATTGTAGGCATTTGTCCACCTGGCCTGATCGTTCGAAGGATTAAATAATGGGCTAGCATACCATAAAAGTACCCTTGCTTTAAAACCAAGTGCAGCAGCACGGTTAATCCTGCCGTAATCAGCCCCACTATAGCTTGGCGGCAAAACAGTGGCTGCTTCATCCAGATCCTTTATAATCTGTGCAACACAATCAGATGTTTTACTCCTTGCTACCTTCAATGAATTTACATCATTCCCATTTTGTGTCTTTAAGATCAATGGCACGCCCCCCACAGCGCTGACCATCCCCCAATAAGTCCAGGCACGCCAGAATTTGGCCTCGCCGATTAGTCTGTTTCTGGTATTTGGGTTTATTACCGACTCGGGCAGACCGCTCACCTGATCCATAAAATAATTGGTTTTGTCGATATTCGTATAATTCAGACTGGTAGCATTTGCTACTACATCGACTATACCCCGCTGAAAACCGCTTAAATTTCCACCGGATGCGTTAATGCCCTCATCGGCATTCGCGCCACTTCCAAGCGGCCATCCGGGCATGAGCCCACTGTACACATCGTTCAGATAGGACTTGATTAAAACAGAATCGGTCCATACATTCTTTGGATTAATAGCCCCAGTGTTTTCATAATCCAATCCTTTTTTGCAAGACGAGCCCAAGGCGATAATCAATGCGATATAAAGGATAAATTTATTTTGATTTAGATATTTCATTTTGATTTCCTTTTAATGTTAAAATTTAGAAAGTTACACTAAGACCGGCATTGTAGGATTTAACAATAGGGAAAGCCGTACCTCCACCCATTTCAGGATCATAGAACTTTTTGTTGAATTTGCTGATTACAAAAAGATTAGATCCGGATACATAAAAACGGATGTTGTTTACGTATTTTTTATACAATTTCTGTGGAACATTATAGGCAACATTCAAAAATTTCAGCCGTAGAAAACTTGCATCTGCCAACCAGAAATTACTGCCGGATGTATTAACTCCCCTTACAGCATCATTTGCACTGTAACGATAAGGCAGCCAAGCGTTATCAGGGTTTTGCGGGGTCCATGACTGATCGTACCAAGGCCGCCACATCCTGTTCCACTCTACCCCTCCGGATAAATCATTGAAAGATTTTTTGTAACCGAACGAACCATTAAAAACAGCATTCACACTTATCCCTTTCCATTCGGCACTTAGATTTAAGCCTACTACTTTAGCATTATTGCTGTTATTGAGTACGGTTATATCGTTATTATCGATTTTATTATCGCCATTAAAATCCTGATAGGCAAACTGTCCGGGTTTAGGCGCAATGCCATTGAACGTGTATCCTGGTTTAGCCGCTAACAAAGCATCCACATCAGCCTGTGACCTGAGCATTTTATCCACCGTGTAACCCGTAATCATATTCGCAGAACGCCCCTCTTTGAGTATATCCTGATAATCGTAGGTAACATTTTGATCCCTTACCACGTACCACGAATCGCCATAAGTGAAATTCGCACCTACGCTATAATTGAATTCGCCAGCTCTGTTGTTGTAATTCAAACCGATATCAATACCACTAGCCTTCATTTTACCATAATTTACCGATGGTAAAGGACGACTAAAAGTTGGTGGAGTAGATTGGATCTTTGCAGCCAGGATATCATAGGTAAGGTTATGCCAGTATTCTGCTGAAGCAGTAAAATGCTTTAAGAAACTGATATCGATTCCTATATTCTTATTCTGGTATTTTTCCCAGGTAATGTTCGGATTGGGTAATACATCATATCGTATACCTGGATTAAGTGCTGGCGACTCACCAAAAAATGCGCTGCCACCTGGAACATATTTATCTTCATACTGCCAGCGTGCTACATTATCATTTCCTGTTATCCCGAAAGATGCCTTTAACTTTAATGATTCGATTCCTTTCACATTTCTAAAAAAGTTTTCTTTAGAAATCACCCAGGCTGCAGAGCCTGCGGGGAAGAATCCCCAACGTTTATCAGGGGCAAAAATTACCGAACCATCATAGCGATAGGTGAAAGTAGCAATATATTTATCTCCATAATCGTAAGCAAACTGTCCAACATACGATTTACGGCCGGTTGTTACCTCGAAACCATAGGTATTACTGATACTTTTTGTAGCGGTACCATTTACTACACCTGCACCTCCTGTAGAGGCCCACCATTGGTCGGTCGTATAAATAGGGAAACCATTGATGGCAGCATCAATACCGTCTCCAGAACGTTCCTGACGTTCGTACACCAATGCCGCATTTACGTGATGTTTGCCGAAATTTCGCTCAAAGTTTAGCTGAAAGTTCAATTGTTCCTCCTGGTTCCATGCGGATAGTTTTTCTATAGAATTCGAATGTTGTGTAAGACTTTTTCCCACAACGGTATTTAAATCCCAGATAGCAGGCTCAATCTGTTTCAATTCGTAATAGGTAAAAGGATGGGAATATATTTTTTGATTGGTATTGGTAAAGCTTTTTATATACCCGACTTTAGCACTTAAGCCTTCCAAAAAGGGGGCTTTATAAGTTAAGTTTAAATTGGCAACAGATTTGATGGCCTCTGATTTGTTGTAGCCTGCCAGACCTTGAGCCTCACCTGGTTTATTGGTAATCCAAAAATAATATACCGGTTGCCCTGAGGCATCAAAAGATGGCATATATGGTTGCCACACCAATAGTTTAGGAAACATATCTCCCGACCAGTCCCCCTGAGGTGCATTAAATTTATTGTTGTTTACGCTAAGACCGGCAAAAACCGTTACGTCTTTAGTCAGGCTAGCCGTTATATTTGCCCTGACGTTGTACTTCTTTTCATTAGTATTTTTGATAAAAGTTTCCTGATTTACATAAGAGCCTCCAATAAAATACTGAAGTTTATCTGTACCTCCGGAGGCACTTAAATTATGTGTGGTAATAGATGGGTTTACATAGACATCTTTTAGTGCATCAAAGCCATAGCCTTTGCCACCACCAAAATCTGTATCTCTGAAATAGGCTTGTGCAGCAGGGGTCCACAGATTATCGGCTGCACCGGTAATTCTATGGTAAATGTCTCCCCATTCCATGATGTTTGTTAGTTCCATGTTATTTCCGCGCACATCTTTTCCGGTGTTCACCGAGTAGTTTACTGATGCTTTTCCTACCTTACCGCGTTTGGTAGTAATCAGCATAACTCCCCCACCTGCACGGGAACCATAAGCAGCGGTAGTCGCCGCATCTTTTAAAATGGTTATTTCTTCAATTTCATTAGGGCTTAAATTGTTGAATTCTGCGGCATCACTGGTAACTTTTCCGTCAATTACATATAAAACCGGTGCTGTATTCCATGAACTTGGCGTTCTTATCCGGATACCTGGCTGAGCTCCCGGTATGCCACTGGGCGTTGAAACATATAAACCGGGCATTCTACCTGCCAATAAGTTACCAACAGAGGTAGTCGGGATTTCAGTATCGGTTTCTGTAAATTTAACAGAAGCTACAGACCCGCTCAAAAGTTCTTTCTTTTGCTTGGTATAACCGACAATAACAGTTTCGTTTAAACTGATAGCGGTAGAGACCATTTCTATTACTATTCCCTGGCTTGGCGTAACAGTTACAGCCTTATAACCGGTCATTGTAATTCTTAACATCGACCCGCTGGGTACAGCAATTGTAAACCTGCCTGACTCATCTGCTTTTACCCAGGATGTTGGTCCTCCTGTAGTGCTAATTGTGGCGGCTGCCAATGGAATTTTTCCTTCCGCATCAACTACTTTTCCCGATATCTTTACCTGAGCAAATACATGATAGGATTGCAGTAAGATGAAGACGATTCCGAGCACCCGTAAGTGCATTTGTAATACCTGTTTCATAATCTTGATCTTTGGTTGGTTAGTTTTTTTGTTTGGTTTTTTGCTGGTTGGTTTGGAGCATAACAAAACGGCCCATGCTATTAGGATAAATCTCAGAAGAATACCTAGCCGCAACTACCACTAATTTGATCGTTTACAATGTTTTTTTTGCCCTTACCCTTGCTGGTGAATAAAATAGGCCCTGAAACATCAAATAAACCACATCAGGGCTATCTACGTGAGCCTTACCTCCTTTTCTGGCCAGGCATTCAAAGTATTGCTGGGGTTTATCGAAGTATAAAGGATTTATTAGGATGGAGATATAATTTTATTCAAATCATTATTTAGACTCATTAAAAATAATTTGGAAAAAAGCAATTAAAACGATTTCTTTGTAGGCATAAACCAATCAATACTGCATGAGGGAATGCAACGCTCAAAAATGAAATCAGAACAGAATCCTAAAAGTCTAAACTGGGCAAAACACCAGAAACGGTGGTTTGGCAAATGGCATCTTTATGTTGGTATTATTGCAGGAGCAATTGTAGCTTTTGTAGGTGTTACCGGTAGTATTTTGGTTTTTCAGGATGAGATTGACCGTGCGCTGAATCCTACCCTGTTCGAGGTAATTGCAAAGAAACAAAAAATGCCCGTTGAGGATATTGTACCCTTGATCAGGAAAAACTACCCGGATCTAAAAATAGATTATCTGATGCTCAACAACTTCAAAAACCCAAATGAAGCTTACAGCGTTCTGAATTTAAAAAGTGGCGGAGAAACTTTTATCAATCCATATACCGGAAAAACAACAGGTAAAAGAATCCATACCAGCTCTTTTATCCATGTAGTTACCGAACTTCACCGAACATTACTGATTCCAGTTGCCGGGCGTTATATCTGCGGACTGGCTTCCCTCTGCCTTTTAATTTTAACCATTTCTGGCCTTCGTTTATGGATCCCTAAGAAATGGAAACAGCTAAAATCAGCGCTCACTGTAAGATTTAGCGGATCGTTTAAGCGGCAAAATTACGATTGGCACAATTCACTCGGCTTTTACTCCTCTCCCATTGTGGCCATACTCAGCCTTACCGGTTTTTCCATTACTTTTTCTACCCTCATTATCCCACTGTTATTCATCCTTAGCGGGAAGTCGCCGCAGGGTGTTGCCAAATTGTTAGGTGCTAAATCGGCATGGCATACACAGGCAATACCACTTCCCCTTAAACAGATTGTTGCCGCAGCTAAAGAAAAAATGCCTAATGGTTATATTGGTGGCATTGCTTTTCCGGCCGACAAAACGGGAACTTATCGTTTGGATGTAGTGAGCGGAAACCTACCTAGCGTTGGAAAAAGAGAAATGCTCATTGTTGATCAATATACAGGCAAAGTAATGTTGAACAGCCGGAAGGATTTCCCCAATGTTGGCAATGCTTATCTTAGCTGGTTAACACCAATCCACTATGGAAGCTTTGGTGGCAGGCCAACACAGATTATCGCCATTATTGCCGGTTTAATGCCCCTTGCACTTTTTATTACAGGTTTTATGATCTGGTGGCCACGTTATAAGAAACAAAAGAAAGGCAAAAAACGAAAAACAAATGAAGCAGCTTTAGATGAGGCATTGGAAACCCCGACGGTTGAAAAAGAATTAAAACCAGCGAAAACAACAACACCGCTTCCGAAGCTAGGCAGGTATTTCCTTTTACAGTTTAAATCGGGATTAAAATATGCTTCGATTATTCTTCCGATTAGTTTTATGATGGGTGCACTCTATGGCCTTCCTTCAGGAATTGTTATCCAGCCAGCCATTTTTGTAGTGGCCTTTAGCTGCGTAATGGTCTGTTTGAATTTTATATGTGCATTATTGTCTGAAATAGTCAATATCCTTTTTCTACTTCCTTTCAAAAAAGGCAGTCATAAGATTACCAGGTATTTTGCCTTATCGACAGCATTTTTGGTGTGTTACCTGGCTGTGTATATGTTATTGCTAAATACGGGTTTAGAAACGTTCTAAGATATTAAAGTCTACAATTTATTTACTAATTGTATAAAGGGAGGAATTTCAGGGCGAGGCAGTACGACAGCTACCATATCAGTTAAATATCTTCCTATGAGCTAACAAAAATCTCCGCCACAAAATTACTATTGTAAAATAGGTTAACTTAGCTGTTAAATTTTTCACAGTGCAATGAAAAAAATGATAACTCTAGTTTTTTTCCTCTTAGCAGTTAAAGGCTATTCACAATACAATTTATACACACTTAACAATGGCTCTTTCATTGAGGTTAATGAGATAAAACGTCACCTCAATTCAGCAAAAACAACATTACCGTCTGCTTTTGAAATGACGGCCGTCATTTATCATAAAGTCGTAAAAAATGATACAGTGATCAATTACATTAATCTTTTGGTATCAAAGAAATCTTCAGTTAAGGGTTCTCAAGAACTTGGATTTACATATAAACAAGATTCTACATTTTTATTGCTAAATCAGAGGCTTCCTTCCTTCAAATTGAAAGATATGAATGGTAAGGAAATACACGCTAAGAAGCTTTTAGGCAAACCTACACTTATAAACTTTTGGGCTACCTATTGCGGCCCATGTATTGCCGAAATGCCTCAACTAAGCAAGCTTAAGCAGAGATATAAAGACAGAATGAATTTTATCGCGATTACTGAGAATAATGTCGCAAACGATCACTTATTTGACTTTTTAAAGAATAAAGATTTTAACTTTCAGATATTGGTAGATGGTAAAACTTATGTAAAGAAACTCAAAGTTAGTGCACTTCCCAAGAACCTTTTTATCGACAGATATGGCATACTGAGGTATATCCAAGAAGGTTATCCAATAAATATCAAGGGAAACGGCACTGCCGTTAATGATAATTATTTTACTGAGATTATTGAAAAACTTATCAAAAACCCAAATTAAGATCTTCTTTTACATTTGACTGGCGCTTTAGTAACGAAAAAGGCCTGGGTTTATCCAGGCCTCTTTGTAAAAATAAATTATTTTGCCGGTGTAATCACAATTTTCCGGTATTCGATCGGTTCATGATCTCCCTGAAGATAAATAGGCCCGGGCTCTCCCTCATTACTATCCAATGCCCCTCCGGTAATGCCCGGGATTTCCTGGTTACTGATGATGGTTTTACCATTGGCTACCACTGTTACCAAACGGCCAATAAGGGTAATGTCGTAACGCTGCCATTCATCCGGACCAAGCGTAACCATTTCATTGGCGGTTAAAAATCCATAAATGCCACCGAATAGCACGCTGTTAGGGTGTGCATCTTTTTTGCTGTCCTCAATCTGCACCTCGTAACGGCCCCTTAAATATACCCCACTGTTTCCGCCTTTGGCGTATTTGAATTCTACATGGAGCTTAAAATCATTATACTTCTGTTCAGAGATCAGATTTGAACCCGCTTTCGGACTGGTTAAAATACCGTTTTTAACTACCCATTGATTTGGTCCATTGGTTTTCCAGCCAGATAGATCCTTACCATTGAACAAATTGATGGGTTTCCCCCATGCGGGTGCAACAGTCCTTTTCAAATAAGGTGCCTTAACACCTTTCCAGTTATATTGTTTACCATCGCAATTGGTCATTGTTCCCTGGATCCCTGCATCGCCCACGGTGCCGTCGATAACTAAATTCGAAGAACCGCTTTCCCACTGTGGCGGGATTTCGAACCTGAATTTTCCATTTTCGAATTTCACTTCCGATATCGGGCGCGCACTACCGGCAGTTGACACAAAATAACCCACCAAAGTTTTATACCCAGATAGTTTAACTTCCATCCAGGCAGGCGCCGGTTTTCCGTTTACATCAACGGTAATGTCCCAACGGCCAATCAATGCTGCAGGCTCAACAGCCAACCGGACGTAATCAGCGCTAACTGGTTTTGAGGCAAATGTTGTTCCGGGTAAACCTGCAATCAACAGGCAACCTAATCCAAGCAGATGGATTTTTTTTCTCATATAGTAATTCATTTTTTAAGTAGCTCTTGTGTTTATATTTAACTGTTATCAGCTCTTTACTGAGATAACTCCAGAAAGGTATAACTTATTTCTTTTACGTGCAAGTGTGGGTTATACACAGCCTTTCAGGTCAAAATGCCTCCATTCAGACTGGCTTTGATAAATTGGCAAAAGCAGAGGTTTTTCAATTTATTTTCTTCAGTTTGTTACATTGTATCAGGTTTTTTACTAATTTACACTTACCAAATTAAATATCGGAAGATCAGCCAAACAACGAACAACCAATCGTCTAAACCCTTCAGAATACATTAAACAAAGGCAAGAACCAAATAATATAACATGAACCACTAGATGTTATGTTAGTTGCTGTATAAATTCAATGTCTTTTGTTCAGGAGAAAAACGACGGCCTTGTTGCAGAAGTACTGGAAGAGCGTCGGAAATTTAATTGGCATTAACCTAAACTAAACTGAAAAAATGTATGAAAATGAGGAACATTCATTCCACAAGCTGTGCGCTGGAAATAACATTTCCTAACACAGTCAGAGGCCTCCGGAAACTAGCACTCCTAGCCGTTACTGCACTTGGCCTGCAAAATGCCGTTAAAGCTGAAGCCGGGCCAACAAACAAAAACCTATTCCCAAACCCTTTCGAGGTCCTAAAGTACCCAGTTAATGTGAATCAGAAAATGGCTAAAACCATTACTGGACTGGTAACCGACGAGACTGGACTTCCTCTTCCCGGAGCCACGATTGCCGCCAAAGGAACCACTGCTAAAACGGTTACCGGCAGCGATGGAAAGTTTACATTAAATGTTCCGGACAACGTGACAACATTGGTCGTTTCTTATATCGGCATGGATGGTCAGGAAGTAAACATCAGCGGCCTGACCAATGTAACAGTAAAATTAAAAGCTTCCGGTAATGCAAACCTAACAGAGGTCGTAGTTACCGCTTTAGGCGTGAAACGGGAGAAAAGGGCGCTAACCTTTGCCGCTCAACAACTGGCAGGCACAGAACTTACAAAAGCCGGAAGCCCTAATTTTATGGAGGCTTTAAGCGGTAAGGCAGCCGGTATCGATATCGGGATCAGTAACTCCGGCGTGGGTGGTTCAACAAAAACAGTATTAAGGGGTTCAAAATCAATTACAGGAAACAGCGAAGCACTTTTCGTAATCGACGGGGTACCTGTGGTAAACAATAAAGGTGGTCAGCCCGGGTCTTATGGCGGCACCGATGGAGGCGATGGACTTTCAGCATTAAATCAGGATGATTTTGAGTCCGTTACTATTTTAAGGGGCGCTAACGGATCTATTTTATATGGTAGCCAGGGTGCTAATGGTGTAATATTGATCAACACCAAAAAAGGCCAGAACGGTAAAATTGCCATTGCCTTAAATTCAACGATAAATTTTAGCAACGCGGCAACATTGCCCGAGTTTCAATTTGACTATGGGGCGGTAGCTGGCAGCGATTACAGCTGGTCTAAAACAAAAGGAAGTTACCAAAATAAGTACATTGAGGATTTTTTCCAGACCGGCGTCAACACCATTAACTCCGTATCGGTATCTGGTGGAAATGAAAGAACAACCGCTTATTTTTCATATGGAAACAATAACGCATCAGGCATTGTACCCACTAGTACTTACAACAAACACAATGTTACCTTCAGTCAGGAAACAAAACTATTTGATGATAAACTTACATTAAGTGGAAATGTAAGGTTCTCTTATGAAAAGTCGAAGAACCGCCCCGGTGCTGGTTATTATAATAATCCCTTAACAGGCTTATACCTGTTTGCGCGGGAAAGAAATTTTGATGATTATAAAACCAATTACCAGATTTTCAGTACTACGCGGAATCTGTATACCCAGAACTGGTATTCTACTGAAGAAAAACAGAACAACCCATATTGGGAATTAAATAATGACCCAAAACTTTCTACCAGCAACAGGGTAATTGCTACAGCAAAAGCATCATATGCATTCTTACCGCATTTCAAATTTGATGTACGCGGTAACATTGATTATAATGATAGACTATTGGATTATCGTTATGCTGCCGGCGGTAATTCGGTAAGCGTAAGTCCAAACGGTACGTGGAATTATGCCAAGTACAATGACAAGGCATTATATAGCGACGCCATTTTAAGTTATGATAACACTTTTGGTAAGTTTAGCTTAAATAGCGTATTGGGAGCGAGTATCCAGGATTACACCTTTAATGATGGAATGACCTTTGCTAACGGTACAGTACCGCTCCAGTACCCAAACTTTTTTAGTTTCGCAAACCTACCCTATAATCTGGTCATCAATCAGACTTACAGCAGAATCCAAAAACAAGGCGTATTCGCCAATGCCTCTTTAGGTTTCAAAGACATGATCTATATCGACCTGTCTGGCCGTAATGACTGGGCATCTACACTGGCAACAACCGGAAACGATTCCTATTTTTACTATTCAGGAGGTTTATCTGCAATAATAAGCCAAATGGTAACCATGCCTAAAGAAATTAATTTCTTAAAATTAAGAGCATCAACGTCGCAGGTTGGAAATGAAGTACCCTATAACATTGTCAACCCGGGTAACACCATAGGTGGTGCAGGTGGCCCCAGCGGTATAGGCGGGATTACCAGAAATACGCAAACGCCGTTTGCAACCCTGGTACCTGAAAAAATAACCAGTAATGAAATCGGTTTAGAGGGCCGCTTTTTAAATGATAGGTTAAGCCTTGATTTTACTTATTACAAAAACAACAGCACCAATCAATTTCTATCATTACCAGCCCCTTCGGGTTCTGGCTACACCTTTTACTATGTAAATGCAGGTAAGGTGACCAACCAGGGCTTTGAGCTGACGTTAGGTGGAGATCCGGTAAAAGGTGAAAATTTTAGGTGGAACACATCGGTAAACCTATCGCGGAACAGAAATAAAATTGTTGAGCTGATTGCCGATAATCCCGGTTATCAGGTAGGTAGCGATAGCGAAGGTTTTAATTCGATCATTAAGGCAGGTGGGTCTTTCAACGACTTATATATTTTCAAATTTGCACGCAACGCAGCCGGTCAGATTATTTTAGATGCTGCAGGAAAACCAACTAAGGCTGCAGCACAGGAGTATGTTGGAAATTTAAATCCCAACTTCATCACTGGCTGGAATAACACCTTCACCTATAAAAACCTTACTTTAAGCGCTTTGGTAACGGCTAAGTTTGGTGGGGTGGCTTTCTCTAAAACTGAGGCTTTTCTCGATTCGTACGGCGTAAGCAAAAGAACAGGTGACGCACGCGATGCTGGAACTATTCCAATAAATGCCATTCAGGGCAATGCTCCTCAAACATCGATTGATCCGGCACTTTACTACTCGGTAATAGGCGATAGAAACGGAATTATGGAACCTTATGTATTCTCGCGTACCAATGTCCGCTTAGCACAGGTATCACTGGCTTATAATCTGCCGGTTAAAGGTTCAGCTATTAAATCGGCATCGGTATCGCTGATCGCACGTAACCTGTTTTTCTTCTATAAGAAAGCGCCTTTCGATCCAGAGCAGGCAATGAGTACAAACAACAGCATGCAGGCTAACGATGTTTTTGCGGTACCTGGAACACGTTCTTACGGGCTAAATCTTAAGTTAAACTTCTAATATCTTAAAATGATGAAAAAATTATGTTTAATGGTGCTTGCTTTGATCCTACTCAACTCCTGCACCAAGAATTTCGAAGAAATAAATACAAATCCGAATCAAATATCCGATAAACTGTTAGAGCAGGATTTCAATCTGGTTGGTTCTTCTTTCTCTGTAATGTTATTTAACCTGATGGGACACCAGATCGAAGAAGATCTGTGTTACGATAACTGGATGGGATATATGGGTACACCAACCCCTTTTGTAGGGAATGTAAATAACACCACCTATTACCTGCGTTGGATTGACGCCTATTGGAACCGTATATATGGCAGTGTGATGTCTCCGTCAAAACAGGTGATACAGCTTGCCGAAGAGAAAAAACTACCGTTATTTGGTGATTGGGCAAAATTGGTGAGGGTGTTGGCAATATCTAAATTAACAGCTATTTACGGGCCTGTAATCTACTCTAACTACGGCACTTCGGGCTTAGGTTCGATCAAATACGACAAGGAGTCGGATCTGTATAACAACCTGTTTACCCAGTTAGATCAGATTGAAACCAATTTCAAAGCCAACCCCGCTTACCTGGGTTTTACCAAATTTGACCCCAGCTATAAGGGCGACATTGCTTCATGGTTAAAATTACTTAATTCAGTACGCCTGCGTTTGGCCATGCGTTTGGTTAAGGTTAATCCTACATTAGCTAAAGCACAGGGAGAAAAAGCCCTGGCCGACCCTGCCGGATTAATTACGACCAATGCTGAGAATTTCCTTATTTCGCTAAATGGAAATGTTATGCCCGTTTCAATGATTAGTTTCGACTGGAACGATACCCGTATGGGCGCAACCATGGAATCTTTTATGGTGGGTTTAAAGGACGGGCGCATAGCCAAATATTTTTCCGAAGTAAGTGATGCAAGTTTGGTTGCAGACCATCCTACATATAAATATAAAGGTATCCGCGGCGGTGCTTACATCAATGCGAAAGATGATAGGGTTTCATATTCGACAGTGAGTGCAGATTTTAAATCTGCCCAAAACAGAAGAGGATTCACCGCATCGGAAATAGCATTTTTAAAAGCAGAAGCAGCATTAAGAGGATGGGCAAATGCAGGTGATGCTAAAACAAATTATGAAAACGGGGTACGCCTCTCGTTTGCAGATTGGGGAGCAGCCGGTGCGGATGCCTACCTGGCTGATGCAACAAGCAAGCCGATCAGCTATACCGATCCAAAAGACAGCAAAAACAATTTCACGCCACTTTCTACCATTACAGTTGCCTGGAATGCCGGAGATTCAAATGAACTGAAGCTGGAAAAAATTATAACACAAAAATACCTGGCTACTTTTACCAATACTTTGGAGGCCTGGGTAGATTTTAGGAGGACAGGATATCCAAAAATCCCACATGTTGCTAAAAATGACAGTAGTCCAGACTGGGGTGTTATCGCCGCCGATCAGTGGATAAAACGACTGGTATTTGTACCTGCTGAAAGAACCGGAAATACCACAGCCGTTGCAGAAGCCGCAACTTTTTTAAGCGCTGGCAAAGATGACATTGCATCGCGCTTATGGTGGGATACTGCTACTACCAGTAATTTTTAAACCTTTTCACCAGTAATTTTTAAATGGCGGCCTTTATGGCGGCCATTTTTGTAAACGGGTAATCCACCTGAAACTGATTTAACATCGTGAAATAATTACAATAAACCTTATAACAGCACAAATTGATGTGGGAGGTAGGAACATCGGTTCTTGCTTAAAACATAAAAAAACGAGGCCCTTGCAAATTTGATCTGCAAGGGCCCCATTTATATACAAGATTGTTAGTTTATCCATTAATGGCTTTAACACCTGGCAATTCTTTGCCTTCCATATACTCAAGTAAAGCACCACCGCCGGTAGAAACATAACTTACTTCATCTTCCATGCCGAATTTTGCAATCGCGGCTGCTGAATCGCCACCACCGATCAATGAAAATGCACCGTTATCCTTAGTAGCCGCCACAACTGCTTCTGCAACAGCTTTAGTTCCTACCTGGAAACTTTCCATTTCGAAAACGCCCATCGGTCCGTTCCACAACAAGGTTTTAGAATTTTTAATTACATCCTGGAACAAGGCAACCGATTTCGGGCCGATATCCAGTCCCATCCAATCTGCAGGAATCTGACCAGAGTCTACATCTTTCTTATCGGCATCATTTGCAAATTTATCAGCAATTACCGTATCTACAGGTAAAATCAGGTTTACGCCTTTTGCTTTTGCTTTTTCGATCAACTCTAAAGAAAGCGCTTGTTTATCAGCTTCTAATAATGAGGTGCCAATTTCTCCGCCCTGTGCTTTAGCAAAAGTGTAAGCCATACCACCACCAATAATCAGGTTATCTACCTTATCCAGCAATTTCTCGATCAAAAGAATTTTATCAGATACTTTAGCACCACCCATAATTGCAGTAAAAGGTCTTTCTGCGTGGTTCAATATTTTCTCTGCATTTTCTACTTCTGAGGCCATTAAATAACCAAAGTATTTTGCATTTGGGAAAAACTGGGCAATAATTGAAGTTGAAGCATGTGCACGGTGAGCAGTACCAAAGGCATCGTTTACATAAACATCGCCTAATTTTGATAATTTTTCTGCAAAAGCAACATCACCTTTTTCTTCTTCTTTGTAAAAACGAAGATTTTCTAACAATAAAACTTCACCTGGTTTTAAATCAGCTGCCTGTTTTACTGCGCTTTCGCCAATACAATCATCAGCAAACTTAACTTCAACACCAACAAGAGCAGATAGATCAGATAAGATGTGTTTTAAAGAATATTTATCGGTAGGGCCATCTTTCGGGCGACCTAAGTGAGACATTAAAATAACCGCACCACCGTCTTTTAAGATTTTAGAAATGGTTGGCAAAGCCGCCCTGATTCTTTTATCGTCTGTAATTTTAAATTCATCATCTAAAGGCACATTAAAATCTACTCTGATTAATGCTTTTTTATCTTTAAAGTCAAACTGGTCAATTGTATTCATGTTTAATTATTTTTGATTTAAGTTTAATTTCATTTCGTAATGGAAACCGATGCCAGGGATATCGAACTCTGGCGATTCGGTAGTGAAGCCAATTTTCTTGTAAAAAGCTGCTGCTGTTGAACGGGCATTACACCATAAGTAATCGGTTTTATATTCTTTCAGGTATTCAATGGCAAAAGTAACCAGTGCAGCAGCATAACCATTTCCAACTGCATCGGGATGGGTGGCCATGCCCCTAAGCTGATAGCCCTCTCCTTCTTCCGGAAAAAAATCGTTCCGCATAAAGGTGGCAATTGATTTTATTTCTCCATCTTTTAAAAAACCAAGATGAAAGGTATCGTAGGCAAGATCGCCTTCAAAAACGCATGCTTCGAATGGTTTGCCATTGCGCAAAACCAGGCTTCTTAAAGGCAGTACTTCTTCTGGAAGAATAAATTTGACCATATTTTTAATATCAGCTAGCTTACATCAAGTGTGAAGATATTGCTATTGGATGCACTGCAAACGTTTGCAAAGTTAATAAAGCAATTGAAACCCGATAATAATATCGGCCAGAATTTTTAACATTTTAGATACGCACTGAGCAGGTATCAAAAATAAGTTGAAAATAATGGCTGCTGTATCTTACACTTGAAACAAAGAAATTATTTGGGCGTTTTGTATTTTATTGCAGTACCAAGGTGTTTATAGCGGCATCCCTGAAGCGCAGCGTAAGGATACAGCTGAGAACCTACCATATAGACACATCTTTTGTTAATTCTATATTTGTTTTTAGCACGCATTTCTAAGGCGATCATCATGCTGTCCCGAATGTTCGGGATCAGCATCTTTCCAGCTACTAAAAGGTATTTATTTCGAAGAAACCATTAATTAAGCGCAACATTGACTTTTCCGCTCTTTGCCGCGGGGCATGGTAGTTTTTCGCGGTAAATGTTGTTTTTAGCTGTGCTCAAGAATGCTTGCGCATTTTGGAGCACCAAAGTACCCAAAGCGCTTTGTCACTCCAGCAATGGGCCTTTTACACAATCCTACACGCATCAAAAAAACAGCGGCACTTCGTTTAATCAGGTGTTGTTTATGTTTTCTTTGGGCTGATTGAGCCCTTCGGGGTTTGTGTTCAATACTTCTTAAAGTTTTAAATAAGCGGCTATGAACACAAAACCACTGCGTTTTAGGTTTGGCAATGCTATTTGTTCTTTCCTGCAACTGTTTTTTTGATTCTCCGGCCCTTGGGATTGACGGCGTTCTTCGGTTAAATCCGTTTGTTATTTGAGGAAGCTAGCAAAACGCAAAAAATAACCTCAAAAAGATGTGTCCACACGGAGGGCGAAGAACGGGAACAAACGTAAATAATAGCTTAAATACTGTGTTACAAAAATTGATTTTATTTTTTGTAAAGCAGGCCTATTGCCTGAAGGTTACACTAACGAAGCAGTAAACCAGCCCTAGGTTTTAGCTTTTACCAAGCTGATCAATTTTTTTCACCACATCGATCAAACGGCTGCTGTAACCAAATTCGTTATCATACCAGCCCACCACTTTAACCAGATCGCCAACGATAGAGGTTAATAGCGAATCGAAAATACAGGAATGTGGGTTGTCGATAATATCGACTGATACAATTGGATCTTCAGTATACTCAATAAGACCTTTCAATTCATTTTGTGCAGCTTGCTTAAAAGCTGCATTAATTTCTGCTATGCTTGTCTTCTTCTTTAGCAGGCAGGTAAAATCGGTTAACGATCCGTTTAAAACCGGAACCCTGATTCCTGCCCCACCTAAACGGCCATCCAGTTCCGGAAAAATATGGGTAATGGCTTTTGCTGCCCCTGTCGTGGTTGGAATGATGGAAGATGAAGCTGCCCTTGCACGGCGCAGGTCTTTATGGTTCGCATCATGCAGATTCTGATCCCCTGTCATCGAGTGGATGGTCGTAATATACCCCTCTTCAACACCCCAGTTATCGTTCAAAATCTTAATCATCGGGGCAATATTATTCGTTGTACAACTGGCATTTGATAATACAGGACTACTTAAATCAATCTGATGGTCGTTTACACCTAATACGACCATCGGAATATCATCAGCAGCTGGGGCTGAGATCAGCACCTGTTTTGCCCCTGATGTAATGTGTTTTTCTGCCAATGATTTGGTTAGATTTTTACCAGTACAATCGATAACCAGATCGACTCTAAGTGCCGACCAAGGCAATTCATCGGCATCCTTGATCGCGAAAACCGGAATAGAAAGCTGATTGATTACCAGTGCATCAGGTTTTGCAGAAACACGCCCAGCGAAAACACCATGAACAGTATCGTACTTAAATAGGTGAGCCATCGTTTTGGCATCTGCCAGGTCGTTAATCGCCACTACTTCAAATCCCTCAGCCAATGCTAAGCGTAAAAATGTTCTTCCTATTCTACCAAAACCATTTATTGCCAGCCTCATTATTATAAAAATTAGAGCGCAAAATTAGTATTTATTTATCAAAGCAAAGACCTGATTATACAAGATGGAAAAGGGATGATGAAACCTTGTTGCAGCGGCTATTTTTCTCATCTGCTTTAAAAAAAATGAAGTTCTTTTTTAGGAGCGCAGCGCCTGTACAGCTATTAATGTTTGTTCCCGTTCTTCGCTATATCCCTGCTGCGCTCCGGGGATGCCGCTGCGACCGGGGCTAGATACTTCTGATCTGCAAGGAAACCGATGCAAAACTGCTCATTATTTTACAGTTAATGCTGCCCCTAGTTTTGTGCTACAGGCTCTGGTTAAATAAACCTTATTGTAGCGGCTATCCTTTTTGTAGCAGCAACCAACAACATTCTGCTAACTTTCACAAAAAGATAGGAGCGGAAAGAAGGACTGCCCTAACCGATAGGCACTACATTAGCTTTATGAAAAAATGAAACTAATTTTTCAAACAGCATAGTCATCTGTTTTTTAAAACAACAAGATCTTTTTTTGGAGCGCAAAGCCTGTACAGCTATTAATGTTTGTTCCCGTTCTCCGCTATATCCGTGCGCTGCGCTCCGGGGATGCCGCTGCGACCGGGACTAGACACTTCTCATCTACAGAAAAACCGATAAATTAAAACAAAGTTAATACCGAGGCGGTCAGTCTGAGCGTAGTCGAAGACTTTTAGAGTCTGATAAAATAAAAAGAGAGACTCTTCGACTACGCTACCATTGACGTTATTTCGTAATTAATTTATTAAGAGGATTTAATTCGTTTTTGCATTTCGATCCAGCTAGGCCATAGCACATTATCTCCGTTCTACTTAAATCCGGCCTAACAAATTTTTCGGGCAGTACTGACTAGGCCAAACCACTACCTTAGAAAGAAAACGGCGAAGCCCTCATGAATGCGGCTGAAAACTATAATACGAATGAATAAATTTTCAGCCGATGTTTTTTGTTCCTTTTTGACACCAAAAAGGAAGAGCCCATCGGCGGCGGTGAGCCGAGGAAAGCATGAGCAGTAGGAAAAAAAACAATCAACTATATACGTTATTAATATTGATTTTTATACAATAAATTAACCATCAAGGTGACACCTTTTCTCGTTTTGCCCTAAACTAATAGCATTGACTTCGACTGACGCTAACCTTCACAAAAAGATACGAGCGGAAAGAAGGACTGCCCTAACTGATAGGCACTACATTAGCTTTATGAAAAAATGAAACTAACTTTTCAAACAGCATAGTCATCTGTTTTTTAAAACAACAAGATCTTTTTTTGGAGCGCAAAGCCTGTACAGCTATTGATGTTTGTTCCCGTTCTTCGCTATATCCCTTGCTGCGCTCCGGGGATGCCGGTGCAACCGGGGCTAGGCACTTCTGATGTGCAAGGAAACCGATACAAAGCTGCCGCTGGTTTTGTCCTACAGGCCTTGGTTAAATAAACCTTATTGTAGCGGCTATCCTTTTTGTTTCACCAACCAACAACATCCTGCTAACTTTCGCAAAAAGATAGGAGCGGAAAGAAGGACTGCCCAAAACGATAGGCACTACATTAGCTTTACGAAAAATTTAATTTCCTGAACTGCATGAAAATATGCTAAATTAATTTTACCTGCCTTTCTTTTTAAGCAGACTTAGGGTAAGCAAGGTATTGAACGCAATGCAGAGGCTGATAATGAGCAAGATCAATACAAAATTTCCAAGATGCTGGAGGAAAATAGTGGCTGCTATTGTTGCCAGATTAAACCCAGCAGTAGAAATTACGATCCAGCTGGGCTTAAATCCTAACTGCTCTAAACGGTGGTGGATGTGGTTACGGTCTCCCTTAAACGGAGAACCTCCCTTTAAAATACGGATGGTAAAAACCCTTAATGAATCGAAAATGGGTACGATCAGTATGGCTACCGCGATTGCTGGCGCAGAATAAAAAGCAGGTTTATTTTCACCTGTAAACTTATTGAGCTCTATAAACTTAATGGCCAGGGCAGCAGAAATAAGCCCGATGATCAGTGCGCCTGTATCGCCCATAAATATTTTAGCAGGAAACCAATTGTATTTTAAAAAGCCTGCGATAGCACCCGCAAGGGCAAAGGCTATAAATGCATAGGGCACTTGTCCCATAAAAGAAAACAAGATGCCGAAAGCCACGCTTGTTAAAATACCTATCCCTCCCGCCAATCCATCTATACCATCAATTAAATTGAATGCATTATTCAGGAAAATAATTAATGCAATCGAAAAAAGGCTTCCCCACAAAGGCAGCATATCTCCTATACCCAACACACCGTACAAACTTGTTAAACGAAAAGCACCGAAAAAAACCAGGATAAAAGCGACTACGATCTGCAAAATAAATTTTGTACTGGTATTGGTGCCATAAACATCGTCTTTTAAGCCAAGAGCCGCAAGGATAATGCACGATGCGATTAAAAAATTAGCTTCTTTAAAATTTATAATGGCCGAAAAAAGCAAAATACATACGGTAAAACTACCTATAATGGCCAAGCCACCTAAACGTGAAATATTGCGTTTATGATTTTTGCGGTACAGGTCGTTCTTATCAAAAAGACCATATTTTAACGAAGTATAGATTATACTTGGAATACTAATAATTACGATTGAAAAGGCCAAAATAAATATGGCTATACAGAAATAGTCAGGGCTGGTATTCAGAATATCTTTTAGCAAAACTTATGGGGACTTGCAAGCAAATATAACTATACTCAGGTAAACAAAATTGTGATGTAAAATGTTTAACATGACATTTATCAAAATAATCGATTTACGTCATACTAAACAGACAACAAAAAGCTCCGAATCTTAAACCGCCAAGTAACAAACAGTGCTAAAATGCTGTTTATTAACACTAAAACTGACTGAGTTTGCTTATCTTTTTCTGTAGCAATACCCAAAAAGCCAAGGGCATCTTATTCCTTTTTAAGGCTTTATAATCATTAACAAAGGCAGAGACCCTGCTCATCACAGATTGGTTACTTACCCCTCCCATACGCATATTCACCATTAAGACAGGCAGGTAAACCGCTTCTATTTTATGGATATAAAAGTAACGTAGTATTAATTCGTAATCGGCAGCGGTACCCAGATCTAAGGCATAATCGCCATTTTTCTCAAACAAAGATCTTTTCAAATACAGTGTAGGGTGCGCGGGCATCCAGCCTTTTTTAAGATCCTGAAAGGTGTTTTGCCCTGATTTCCACGTCCTGATAATTTTATGTGTTTTTGGATGGATATAATTGAGGTCGCCATAAAGTCCATCTATTTTCGGCTGATCGATAAAGGTTTTGGCTACTGATGCCAATACATCAGGATGTGCAAATAAATCATCGGCATTTAAGATTCCGATCACCTCTCCTGTTGCCCTCTGGATCCCTTTATTAATGGCATCGTATAAACCTTTATCTTTTTCTGAAACAAAATAATCAATATGAGATTGGTTCTCCTGAATAACATTTAACGTTCTGTCTGTCGATCCCCCATCAATCACCAGGTACTCTACATCTGGGTAGCTTTGCGCCATTACAGAATTAAAACACTCTTGCAAGAATGTTTCTCCATTGTAAACGACGGTGATGAGGGATATCTTCATGATTACCAAACGGGGATTCTTCGACTTTTTAAGCTGAAAACTGTGGTAAAGATAAAGAATAGAAACGCTAACCTTAGCAGATTAAGTAAAGGATAACTGGATTGGAGATAAAAATGATGTTTATAATTTATTTCTTCTTCTGACGACCAATACACCGAATACACTAGCGCCTAGGCCTAATGCCCATGTATAATCGTCGAGGTTGCAGTCTATAATATCATATTCCACTAAAGTACCGGGCGTCCCTGTACTTATCGCGCCATTACACAACAGTACCACATTAAGAACAAACCCTGTCGCACAGATTCTACAAGCTCCACCTATAGGTTTATAGTAATATTGCTTATATGCCACACATGGCCCATATTGATTAAATGTTCCGCTCACTTGCGAACCATAACCAGGCCCCAGCAATAAACCTAACACACCATTTACCAAACCTGATGCAGGATCGCGATATATCAATCCATCAATATTTGATTTGCAGGCAGTTTCACCCACCACTTGCGAAAACAATTTGTAAGGAACAAGCAAAATAAATACAACAAGAAAGAGCTTTAATATTTTCATAAACCACGGGGATGATCTATTCAAATTTAACCTTGAAAGCTCTTAAAAGACTTATTCTTTTTGTTCATTTCTATCCACTAATCCCACCCAATTTAGGTTTGATCTTTCTGCTTTAAGCTTTAGCGCTGTGTTTTCCACGGCAATAAAACCTGTTGCTTATCCGATAGCGATCAGATGCGAGGCGCAGCCCGTTCCGACTTTTTCGGAAAGCAATCCTAAAGCGATAAGAAAAGAAAACCACTGAAGATTGCTTCGCATCGCAGCAATGACAATTGCTCTAACACTTCAAACCCACTCCTTTGGAGAGAGGTTACAGCATCTGCCTTAATTTTCCTTTAATTAACCGTATAATAGCTTGTTGAGACTGATTTTTTACGCATGGCATTATAACTAATGCCGCTTAAAGGCAAAATTAAAAGAAAGAGGTAATCATCTATTGGGCATGGCATCATGGTAAAAATACCTTGAACTCCTGCTATTCTAGCAGAATTACCTTGACAACTACCGTTACCATTATTCACCCCAGTAGAACAAATATAGCAGGTAGTAGAAGTTGAAGATGGGTTCCAAGAACAATAATCTGGTGATAGATCTGTATAAATATTATTAGAAGGATAAAAAATCTGACCTGACGTACCTGCATAAACTCGTTTTTCAGAAGTTAAACACCCCTGTACAGTACCTTGTGCCATTAAATTTTGCACAAAGAAAAAGCCAATTAAACAAATACCAAGCGTTAAAATAATTCTCCTCATTTCCTTACAAAAGTACCCTAAAAAGAACTAACAAATACTACAACTTAATTAATAATTGACAATAATCAACACCTAAATTTCATTACCACTAATGCAAACAAAAATTCTACTATATTGATAGACAATATTTTACAATATTATTTTATTAAAATAATCGCTTTTAACACAGCCTTAAGCAGAGTGAGGCCAATTGATCTTTGAAGTATCTTAGCTACTGAAGCGCAATAAGTCGTTTCCAAGGTGGTTTAGGTGTTTAATTTTGCTGTGTTTCAGCAACTAACCAAAGTCTTTAGTTTGTATTAAGTTTCTTCGCCTTGAAACCAAAGTACCTGCTCCAAATAAAAGAAGTGGAATGTTTTCATAATTAACCCTTAAGTTAGTCCTTGAGAGGTACAAACCTGGTTATTCGGTAAGAGCACCAATTTATAACATTTGCTTTTATGCTATGAAACATTAAAAAAAGTGAAAAGGCAACAGTATAGTACTTTATTTCATATCGATACTGATTCTATATAAAATAGATTAGTCTAACTTATGTATTTACCGTTCTTTTGTTCAATAGTATAGCATACTATGGCCCTTAGTGATACACAAACAAACACTGCAAGAAATAACAAGAAAGTAATTGCTTACAGACTAAATACGAATTGAGCTTTTACGAATTATAATGAAACCAAAAAATCCGATGAAGCTTATTAGATATGGCATATAATCATCTAATGGTAACGCCACACAATTGCTATCAGACGGATTGTAATTCACCAAAACACCTTGATTATTAACACTTTCCAAAGAAGTGCATTTGGATTGAGGATTGCCAGATCCACCACTAGCTACCGAATAATTATTTGAGGTCGTTCTTAAAATCCCACAATTTGGATCTTCAGACCAGTTTCTTATTGTAATTCGATCAGATGCGGTGTACAGCGGCATAGTAGTACCTCCGTCAAAATAGGTTCCACTTTGAACTGTGTAAATAAAATTTCCGGTTCTACAACCTACTGCTCCGACAGCATTAGAGAAAAATAAAACTGTTGACAAGACAGTTAAAGAGAGATATTTCGACATTATTGTTCGGTACTAATGGGTGCACATACGTAACTCCCATGATCAGAGATGTTCTGCGATAAAAAAAATTAAATAATAGACAACTAATTTTGGAACTAAATGAAGATAAAAATCAACAAAAAACACAAATAACCGTAAGATTAATATTACAAAATTAACCAAAAAAGCACAAATAAATTACCGAACAAAGCGAATATGAATAGAATATGACACGCTTATTTCGCGCTATAATTCTTCAAAAATGGCTTAGGAAGCGCCTAGATAAAGAAAAAACAAAAAATTCGTTTGAAATAAAATCAGAAATCCTTGACAATTGTCATGAACAAAATGAACAGTTTTAGATTGCGGCTCTTGAATTGAAGGGTAATTTTGTTTTCAAAACAAAACATCCAAGGCAACAGGACATAAAAATTAGTAACCAAACTTCAGTATCCAAGGGACAAAGATAAGTAGCAGGATATGAGACTTTTCGTCCTAGGGTAAAGTTAGCGGTACAAGAACCCAGTAAGCCATTATAAGTAATCTCAGACCTTCTTACATATGTAGAGGTGCGATATGCACTTAAAGCACAATCGGATGGATCTAAAACGATAAAATTTGAGAATCCTGAAACAGGAACATCTGGAAAAATGCGAAATACACTGCCATCAGACACATAACATCCTGTGAAGGCTTTAGACGAAAAAGACGAGAGGGCGATAATTATTAATAAGGTAAATAACTTATTCATAATATTTGCGGTGGGACGACTCCTGCACTGCAAAACTACAAAATCACGATTTTAATCTACTTATTAAGCTACATAATCATACAACAAAAGAGCTTTATCTACTTAAGTATGAGTATGGGTAGTCAAACATATTAATAATTAGAAAATATTGAAATATACCGATCTGTTATTTCTTAAGGTAATAAACCCTAAGCCGGTTAGTAGTAATATAAGATAAGGGATATAGTCATCAATAGGGCAAGAGAGCGTATACAAACCAATAATCCCGCATAGGTTCGATCCTTCGGGCGCATTAACTTTACAGGTGCCACTGGTAGATAAAGGAACCCAGCTACAACCAGAAGGCTTACTATACTTGGTCTGAACACCGCTATACGATAGTGTACCAGTGCCACAAACATTAGTAGTTGTGGTTGTACCAGTCATGGTATATAAATCTTTGTTACCACCTGCTGTAAAACAGCCGGTTTGGGCATTTCCATTTAAAGGAAATAAAGCAAAGCACAACAATCCTATAGATAAGGATTTGATAATTTTCATGATATAAGAATAAGACGAGTTGCCCAAAGATCAATAAAAGAATCAATAAACAAAAAAATATATAACTTATCATACACATTATCAGTATTTTGCATTCTGTAAAAAGGCCTCAATTTTTAAAGTTCATTACAAATTTAGGTTAAGTAATACAAATTGGGGGCATTACTCAAGACTATTAGTTAACTACAATGAATAAAATCAACATCAAATATGTAGCAGTAAAGCTACAATACCAAATAATCTTGTTGATATTTATCAATACAAAAATAATGCATCAAAAACTGACTACGTTTTTTATTATTGGCCGATTTTAAACAAATGGTGTTAAAAACGATTGTTAATTAAGTATTAACTAATAACATCGAATTATAATAGACAATGAAACTATGCATTATTCATCACCTCTTTAAAAGACAATAAGTAAATCTTACTTTTCTGTTTATTTTTTTTTAAGCATCTTTAACCATATTTTGCGTGTAAGCCATTGCACAAACCTATTTCCTCATTCCAAATTATGATCCCAACAAAAGCAATATTAAAATCTGTCTGTATTTTATTCATTTGCTCAATTTTTGTAGGTTGTGCTGCCAGAAAAGAGCATAGTCTGTTTAACGCCCCGAGTGATGTAGTTACCGATACCATTAAACAAGTATATGTGGTAAATGATCAGGGCATAAGCGATGCTTACTATAAAATCAAAATCGGCGATCAATTGGCTATCCGAAACGTGCAAAATCCGGAGTTTGGCGCTACAGCAAATAATAATTCTGGTAGCCAGTCTAACTATACTTCAACAACAGGAACTGCACAAAATATACTCTCCTATCCTATAGAGCCTGATGGCATGGTAAATCTACCCGCCATTGGAAAAGTAGAAGTTGTGGGTCTAACCAGACGCGAGGCCACAATCAAAATTCAAGATCTTTATAAGCAAAAATTACTAAAAGATCCGATTATCGAGCTGACAGTTGTTAATTTAAAAGTGACCTTACTAGGGGAGTTTAGTAAACAAGGTAATTTTCTGCTTGAAAAAGACAATACCAGCCTAATCGAAATTATTGGTGAGGCTGGTGGCATTACCAAAACTGCCGACCCTAAAACTTTAAAGATTATTCGTGGTGACCGCAGCTATCCTGAAATTATTTATGTAAACTTAACCGACATTAATAGCCTGGCGAGCAAAAAGCTGATTTTGCAGAATAACGACATCATTGTGCTACAGCCCACCAAAGGCTCCGCACTAAGTGAAAAACTTCAGAGTTTTAACAACATTGTACAGCCTTTACTTGTTGTTGTTAACCTTGCCGTATTAATTTTTACCGTAACACGCTAATGGAAAAAGCAGAAGATTTAGAAGTTAAGGCTGTTAGTCAACAAATCGATTTTTACAAAATATTCAGGGTATTTTGGAGCCGGTGGTATTGGATAGCTGGATGCATTGCCATTGCATTGGTTGTTGCCAAGATAAAAGTGCTTTATACGCAACCTATCTATCAAACCGGCGCTTCCCTTAAACTTCAGGACAGTAACCCAAGTGTCAGCACAAACAATCAGATGCCTACACAGGTTTATAACTATACAGATAAAATTCAGGCAGAAAGTTTTGTGATCCGCAGTAATGATGTCGTACTCAATGCTATTGCTAACCTCGATTACAAGATTTCTTACTATTTAAAAGGCAGAATCAGGACAACAGAACTGTACCCAAATATTCCTTTTCAGATCGAAATTATCCAACAGGATTCAGTTAATTTTAGTCGGGGTCTATATAATATTGAAGCTATTGATAATAAAACTTTTAGCATTAGCGATCCCAATAATGAAAAAGCCAAACAAACCGTTCATCGTTATGGCGAAGTGCTTAATATGGGCAATATGCAATTCCGCATTAAATCCATTGTTCCCAAAGGAGATTATAGTTTTAAATTTAATACCAAAGAAGATTTTATTGGGCGGGCCATGGGTCTAAATGTGGCAGAAGCTGCCAGATTTACCAATGTAATGAGTTTAAGTTTAACCGATGGCAATCCTGTTTTCGCTGCCGATATGCTCAATGCGATTATGAAAGAGTATGTCCGTTATGATTTGATCCAAAGACAGCGTTCGGCCAAACAGACGGTACAATTTATCGATACACAGTTAGGTTTTATCAACACTGAGGCCGGTAAATCTGGCAATACGCTGGCTAATTATAAAACTAAAAATAAAATGGTCGATCTCGGATCTGCCACCACCACAACAATCAGCAAATTATCAGATTTCGAGAAGCAGAAAACTGAACTCAATATCAAACAACTTGCGATTAAGCAACTGGAAGATCAGGTAAACAACAACCGCTCGAAGGTAGAAATTGGTCTCGATATAGAAGGCGATTTAAATAGCGGACTGGGAGCCTTGGTTACTCAACTCAATGCCCTATTGACCAATAGAATGCTTAAACTAAATCAGTTTAATGCAGATTCGCAACCCGTAAAACAAATAGATCAACAGATTGCCAATGTAAAAGCGAGCATAAGAAGCAATGTACAAGCGATGCGCAAGAATAACGAACAGACCATCCGTTATATAGACAACCAGATTTCGAGTGTAGACCAGAACATCAGCACCATTCCTGCCAAAGAACAAAATTTTGTAAAACTCAGTACTAACTTCGAGGTAAACAATAAAGTACGTTCTTATTTATCAGAGAAAAAATTAGAAGCTGAAATGAATGCTGCCGCCACAGTGTCCGGTGCCGCCATTGTAAATTTAGCTTATCCATCCTATTATTCCATTTCTGCTGATTCGAATAAGGTTTACACTTTTGCTATTCTATTTGGCTTAGGTGCGGGAATGGGTTTAATTCTATTGGTCAGATTTTTAAATCCTTATATTTACGACAAAGAAACAGTTGAGGGTTTAACCAATACCCCAATTATAGGCGTAATCCGTAAATTCCCGGATTTTATCGATCAAGATAACCGTCAGGCCTTATCAATAGCTAAGCCTAAATCAGTTTTCGCAGAGTCGGTAAGATCTGTCCGGACCAACTTAAGTTTTATGGCAAGCCATAAAAAAAGTAAGGTGATTTGCATCACCTCAGAGATATCTGGCGAGGGCAAATCATTTGTTACCGTAAATCTGGCTGGTACGCTAGCGTTAATTGAGAAAAAAGTAATCTTAATTGCTGCCGATCTACGTAAATCGAGGTTACACAAAGTTTTTGGAAGTGATAACCGTAAGGGCTTGAGTTCCATCCTATCTGGGCAGCATAGCTTGGAAGAGGTAATGATACATGATGAGGTACACCACATCGATTTTATTCCATCAGGTGCTGTACCGCCCAATCCTTCAGAGCTTTTGCACACTGCCGCCATGCGCGATTTGCTGAAAACCCTCGAAAAAGAATATGATTACGTTTTGGTCGATACTGCTCCGGTTGGTCTGGTTTCGGATGCAATACCGCTGATCCGAAATTCAGATGTGAATTTATTTGTGATCCGCTCTGGCGTTTCGCAGACGAGAGCGGCAGCTATACCAGAAAGATTATCGCGTGAATATGGATTAAGCAATATGGCCATTGTATTAAATGCGTTTGGCGATGATGCTCTTTATTCTAATTATTATACTACCGATTACAGCCGTGGTGGTGGCAACAGTACCTATTATTATTCTGATTACTCCGGTTATTCGGGATCTGGCTATTATGATGATGAGAACCGAAAATGGTGGATGTTTTGGAAAAAGAAATAGATTTAACATTTGATTATTTAAATCTGTTAATTATGAGAGATTAAAGAGAGATGATGATGTTTTTAATTGTTGAAATAGATTAGCTTAATGATTGATCAAAATTACAGGTGGTATCCGGTTTATACGCGTTCGAGGGCAGAAAAAAAAGCACATGAGGAGCTGACGAGAAAGGGTATTTTATCGTATCTCCCTCTAAAAAAGACGGTTAAACAATGGAGCGACCGTAAAAAAATTATTGAAGAGGCTTTGATTAAGTCTTACCTGTTTGTGTATATTTCGGCCAAAGAATATGCTGAAGTTTTGATGACCCATGGAATTGCCAGGTTCATTTATTTTTCCAGCCAAATAGCGTCTATACCCGAACAACAAATCAACGATCTTAAACTTCTGCTCGCTACTGATGCAGACCTTGAGGTTTTTGAATACGACATCAAACCTGGTGAGCGTGTGCTGATTAAAGCAGGTCCATTTAAAGGGATCCTGGCTGAACTGGTATCGATACAGAACAAGCAACGTATTATTTTACGTTTACAAAATATGGGCTATGCGATAAATATCAACACATCGATAGCTTTTGTGGAACCGTTTTAGGGTGATGTGAGACCTGAGATGTGAGAATTGAGCGGTCAACGTTTAGATGTAAGAGATGTGAGTCCTGAGAAGAGAGCAAGGACTACGTAAAATATATAAAGAGGTAATCAGCCCATTTTTAAAAATAGAATGTGACTGAGGGGGCGAAGCTGTGTCTGGCCAATAATATTAAATGACAATTACCGACAATATATGTGCCGCATAGCAGGAATTATAGACAGCAGTAGACCGATCGATCTGCTTCAAACTGATGTTAAAGGCATGTGCAAGGTAATGGCGCACGGAGGGCCCGATGACGAAGGTTTTTACACCAATGCCAGCGATGGAATTGTAATGGGCCATAGACGCCTCGCCCTAATCGATTTATCTCCAAAGGGACATCAGCCCATGCTTTATCAGAATGGAAAACTGGCTATTTCTTTTAATGGGGAAATTTACAATTATTTGCTGTTGAAAAAAGAACTTCAACACCTTGGCTTTCAATTTAAGACAGAGAGTGATACCGAAGTTATTTTAGCCAGCTATGCTGCGTGGGGCGTTGAAAGTTTCGACAAATTTAAGGGCATGTTTGCTTTTTGTTTACACGATGCTGATCAGCAACATAGCTACCTCGTACGTGACCCATCGGGCATTAAACCCTTATATTTTCGGGCTATCGAAAATCATCTCGTTTTTTCATCGGAAGTTAAAGCCTTTGCGGAGACAGATTATATTTATACTGAACACCCAGATTGGAAAGTCCTTTTTCTGGCTTTCGGACATTTGCCAGAGCCTTATACCACTTTTAGCGAAGTGATGATGTTAGCTAAAGGCCACTATCTGATCTGGCAACATCAATCGGATACTTCCGAGATCAAAAGGTATGCCCAACAACATTCGATAAAGAACATCACAAATTATCAGGAAGCCAAAGCTACGGTGCAGCAAAGTTTATATGCCTCAGTTAAAAAGCATCTTTTATCTGATGCTAAAATTGGTGTTTTTTTAAGTGGTGGGATCGATAGCAGTATTTTGAGTTTGCTTGCTGATGGAATTCTGACAGCAGATGGTTTAAAGCTCAATACGGTATCTATCAATTTTGAAGAGGCTGAATTTTCTGAGCAGGTTTTTCAGAATACTGTTGTCGAACGGCTTCATGGTAAACATTCATCATATACCGTCACGCCTGCCCTCTTTTTAGAACATTTCCGCGCAGCCTTAAAAGCCATGGATCAGCCTACGGCCGATGGCATTAATTCATGGTTTGTTAATTATTTCGCTAAAGAAAACGGCTTAAAAGCTGTTTTATCCGGCATTGGCGCTGATGAGCTCTTTGGGGGTTATCCATCTTTTAAACGGATGGGATTGATTAAGCAACTGAAAAGACTGCCTCAGTTCATGCTCAGAAAAAGTCTGCGCTTTAAAAATGCCTCGTTAAAACGATCATATTATTTAAGTTACCGGAATACCGTTGGTGAGTATCTTTTTCTGAGGGGGATATTTACCCCTGACGAAATCGCCCGGTTGTTATCGTGCACAATTGCAAAAGTTGACCAGGTCCTTCAAAATGCATTAATCAACCCTATTCCCAGTAATTTAAAAGATGGCGAAAGAGCGAGTTGGTTTGAATGTAATTTATACATGCAAAATCAATTGCTTAAGGATACTGATACCATGAGCATGCAACATGGTGTGGAGGTTCGGGTTCCTTTTTTAGATCAGAATTTACTGGGAACATTAGCTGCGATGGATGCTGGCCTAAAATTTAAAGGTAAATGCGCTAAATCACTTTTAATTGATGCTTTTACAGACATTCTTCCCCGATCGATCTGGGACCGAAAAAAAATGGGCTTCACCTTCCCTTTTCAGGATTGGTTGAAAAAGGATGAGCATTTTCTCCATTCGATAAAAACCAGTGAGAATACATTCGTTTCAACAATGGTTGATGATTTTAGGCACGGGAATTTACATTGGAGCAAAGTGATTGCGCTTTACCAGGTGTTTAGGGTTTAGGGTTTAGGGTTTAGGGTTTAGGGAAAACAAATTTGAAAAACAAAAAAGTTTTATTTCTTACTTTACATACTTTCAGTTTAACCGGAGGGATAGAAAAGGTAAGCAAAACCTTTGCGAAAACGCTTGATGACCTGAAAACCAGTGCGCAAATCCAGTCTTACCAGGTATTGTCGATGTATGATGATGAACCCGACCTGGTTTATGTATCACAAAGTTCATTTACAGGATATAAAGGCAAAAAAACAACTTTTGGTTTGGCAGCCATCAAAGCGGGATTAAAAGCAGATGTGGTTATTTTAAGTCATGCACATTTACTGTTTTTTGCACGGCTCATCAAAATACTAAAGCCAGGCGTCCGTATCGTGCTCTTTGCTCATGGGATAGAGATTTGGAATGCCTTAGCGGGCTGGAAAAAGCAAATGATGAACAAAATAGAGATCTGGGCGGTTAGCCGATATACGGCAGATCAGATTATACATCGTCATGGAATAGCTGCAAGCAAGATCAAAGTGTTAAACAACTGTTTAGACCCCTATTTTAAATTAAGCGAACCGGTTTCAAAACCTGCTACACTCCTCGCTAAATATGGCCTTAATAGCAATCAAAAAGTGATTTTAACGATCTGTCGTTTATCTTCATCAGAACAATATAAAGGTTACGATCTGGTTATCGAATGCTTAGAGCAGGTAGTTAAAATTTATCCAGATTTGGTTTACCTGTTGGTTGGAAGAGGCGATGCTATGGAACTAGCGCGTATTCAAAAGCTCATTGCTAATTATAACCTGCAAAAAAACGTAATACTTACGGGCTTTATACCAGATAATGAACTTATTTTACATTATCAATTGGCAGATGTATTTGTTATGCCGAGTAAGGCAGAAGGATTTGGACTCGTTTTTATTGAAGCTGCTGCTTATGGTTGTACTGTAATTGGTGGGGATGCTGATGGCAGCAGGGATGCCTTATTAGATGGCGAACTAGGTTACCTTCTAAATCCTAATGACACAGCAGCAATTGGTGAAGCGATTACCTCGGCTTTACAAAAAGAAAAGCATGAATCTAAAGTAATCCAAGCCATGTGTTTTGAGACATTTGGATACAGACAGTATCAGGAAAAAGTATCGAATTTACTATTAGTATGAGGTGATAAAGATGAATATAAATAAGCATGCATAACGACGAGCACACCTGGACCATTGAGGCTAAAGCTTCCTTATTCGATCTAAAGCTCAACGAAATTTGGGCTTACCGCGATCTGCTTTGGTTATTGGTTCGGCGGGATTTTGTTTCTTTCTATAAACAGACCATATTAGGCCCATTGTGGTTTTTCATCCAGCCCTTATTTACCACCATCATCTTTACCTTTATTTTCGGGAATTTAGCCGGGATATCTACTGATGGCCTGCCTAAGCCACTTTTTTATATGGCAGGAATTACCGCCTGGAACTATTTTGCCGATTGTTTAACCAAAACCTCAACGGTTTTCAGGGATAATGCTGCAATTTTTGGCAAGGTCTATTTTCCTCGTTTAATTATGCCACTGAGTATTGTAGCGAGCAATCTGGTGCGTTTTGGTGTACAAATGATCCTTTTTCTGATCATGTTTCTCTATTACTATTTATCGGAGGCAAATTTTCAACCTTCCTGGGCTATAGCCTTAATCCCAATTGTGGTAATTTTGATGGCTTTATTGGGCTTGGGCACTGGGATGATTATTTCGGCCATGACAACAAAATACCGTGATCTAGCATTCTTGGTTGGATTTGGTGTGCAATTATTGATGTATGCCACCACCGTGATTTATCCATTATCTACCGCAATCGAAAAATATCCAAAATACGCCTGGATTATTAAATATAACCCGATGACCCCTATTATAGAAACCTTTCGGTATGGGTTTCTGGGTGAAGGAAGTTTTAGCTGGAGCAGTTTAGGCTATGCTACTGGTGTTACAGTTGCTTTATTGATTTTCGGAATAGTTACTTTTAATAAGGTAGAACGGAATTTTGTTGACACGGTATAATGAGTTTAAAGGTTAGGGTGGAGAGGTTGGAGGATTAAGAGTTAGGGTTTAGTGTGCAATGTTTAGGGGTTAGTGTTTAGCTTTAACGAATTTTTCATATATTCATAACAATCATCCCTTATTTATTTTATCTATAAAAAATAAGGAATATGCACACCTACTCATTTGAAAAACTAGAAGTTTGGCAACTTGCAAGAGCTTTTAGAAAATCTATTTATTTACTAACAGCTACGTTTCCGAAAGAAGAAACATTTGGCCTAATCAGTCAAATTAAAAGATCGGTAAGCAGCATTGGTGCCTGCTTAGCTGAAGGATCAGGAAAAATCACGATGAAAGACAAAGCGCATTATATCAACATGGCTTATACCACCACACTAGAAACCTTAAATCATTTAATAGCCGCTTTGGATTTAGATTATATTTCTGAACAAGACTATTTAACATCAAGGAGTAAAATCGAAATTATTACTACTAAACTTAGTGCATTGAGAAAGTCACAGCTTCCCTAAACGTTTTTCAAGAACTAAACGCTAAACCCTAACCGCTAAACATTGTCAAAAAATATTGCCATAAAAGTAGAAAATCTTAGCAAAGCCTATCAATTAGGACAGATCGGAACCGGCACAATCAGCCGCGATCTGGAGCGCTGGTACGCCAGGATCCGCGGGAAGGAAGATCCCTTTTTACGCATCGGAGAAAGCAACAATCAAAACACCAAAAGTGAAAGCGATATCGTCTGGAGCTTAAAGGATATTAACTTTGAAATTGAACAAGGTGATGCTGTTGGTATTATTGGTCATAATGGTGCAGGCAAAAGTACCTTACTAAAAATACTCAGCAAAGTTACTGCGCCTACTACAGGAAAAATTAGCGGAAAAGGCAGAATAGCCAGTTTACTGGAAGTAGGCACAGGTTTTCATCCGGAGCTGTCTGGTCGAGAAAATATCTTTTTAAACGGCGCCATTCTTGGCATGCGCAAAAAAGAGATTCAACGCAAATTAGAAGAGATTGTAGACTTTGCAGGGATAGAACGTTATCTGGATACCCCTGTTAAACGATATTCATCCGGAATGTATGTGCGCTTAGCTTTTGCCGTAGCCGCGCACTTGGAATCAGAGATTTTAATTGTAGATGAGGTATTGGCTGTGGGTGATGCTGAGTTTCAAAAGAAGTGTTTGGGCAAGATGGGTGAAGTCAGTATAGGTGAAGGTAGAACGGTATTGTTTGTGAGCCATAATATGGCATCGATTGAAGTTTTATGTCAAAAATCGATTTTATTAAATCAAGGTATACTGAAAGCTTTCGGTAATACCAATAATATTGTTGATGAATACCTTAAAATCTATCAAAAAGAATTACCATCAGCCATAATGGGTATTAAACTCAATAAAAATCTAGCTGTTGACTTTAAAATAGCCGGCTGCAACCTTTTCAAACACAATGATGATTTAAATTTCTCGATAAAAATATACGGGGCACACGCATTTAATACCACTGATGTATCGCTCCTTATTTATAACGAACGCGAAATTAGGGTCGCCATAATAGATATGCGCAATTATTTAACAGGCAAAGCAGTACAGGAACTGCATATTAACGGATGTATACAGGCGCTAAACCTTATCCCTGGCACCTACAATCTCAAACTTTATATAAAAAGTGATATTTACCAGGGAGATACCGATAATTTACTGCAGTTCCACCTATCAGAAGATATACAAACCAACGTAATCCCCTATAACTCGTTGGTAGCAGGTTTTATCAAGCTTAAAAGCAATATCCGGATTCATGGTTTATAATCTAGCGAGCAACAATGACTTTTAAAGAAATAGTAAAATTATTAATGCCCGGTGTTCTTAAAAAAAAAGTTCATGCATTTAATAGCAGGCGTTTCAATAAAAAAAGTGAAAGGGAAATTAAGTGGGATAATTTTATTAACGACCAAAAAACGGTCAAAATAAAACACGATTTAACAGATACTGTCCATATAAACCTCTATAAAAATTATTATCTGAGTTCATTTATCTACAATAACGAATTTGAAGACGAAACCCTACAGTTTATATATTCGGTATTACAAAAGGATGGCTGTTTTGTAGATATTGGCGCTAACATTGGCTTTTTTAGCCTTAACGCTTCAGCAATTGTTGGAGATAAAGGTATAGTATATGCGTTTGAGCCCGCAAACAACACGTTTAATAAGCTTAAAGAAAACATAGAGAGCAATAAGATGAAAAATATCAGCATGCATAAACTTGCTTTAAGTGATGCTGAAGGTGTAAAAGAATTCCATATTTCAACTGATGGTTATGATGCGTTTAACAGTTTCGTTATGCCGGTTCATGGAAAAGATTATATACTGGAAAAAACGGATATCGCTAGACTCGATGGCTTTTACAACGATTTGAAGCAATATACCAATTTGGTTATTAAAATTGACGTAGAAGGCTGGGAATACCATGTGGTTAATGGTGCCCAAAAAGTTCTTTTAGCGCTTAATCCGATATTAATTATTGAATTTAATGACGAAAACACTTCAGTTTCGGAATTTAGGTGCACTCACTTATTTAAGCTGTTAGAATCATTAAATTATAGTATGTACAACCTAGTTGAAGGAAAGCTGATACCAAAACAAAACGAAGATTATTTTACCTATCAAAATATCATTGCCAAAAAGGTAATAAATTATGAAAAAGGCAATTAATTCGATATTGCAATGCTTCGGCATTAAAATTATCAAACTGAGCAAAAAGACCGAAAGCCCCTTTTTTAGAAATGAGCATTTAGCTGCAGCGCTGAAGAAGATTAAAACACTAAATATTGATATTAGTACCATAATAGATATAGGCGCATCTGACGGCTGCTGGACACTTACCGCGAAAGAATTTTATCCCAAAAAGAATTTTGTGTTGTTTGAGCCATTGGCCGAACGTAAAGAGCAGCTGACAAAACTTGCTCAAGATCCTAACATTTACTACGTCCCATTTGCTGCCGATAATAAAAGTCAGAAAATCGATTTTTATGTTTCAAAAGATCTGGATGGCAGTGGAATATCCTCTCCCTTAACTTTAGAAAATTCAATTAGGCAAATTGAAGCAGTAAGGATTGATCAGGAAATTGAAAGTAGAAATTTAAATGGTCCTTATCTTTTAAAAATGGATACACACGGCTACGAAATTCCAATACTGGAAGGTTGCGAAGGAATTTTGGCCCAGGTGGAGATCCTGATTATTGAATGTTATGGTTTTAAGATTACAAAAGAGTGTTTACTGTTTTGGGAAATGTGCCAATATTTAGATAATCTGGGGTTTAGGATTTATAATATATTCGATTTAGCCGAAAGGCCGACTGATTTTGCCTTTTGGCAATGCGATGCCGTATTTATAAAAAAACAACACAAAGTTTTCGATAAATCGAGCTACCAATAAAATGCAGTACCCAAAAATATCTATCGTTACCCCTGTATTAAACCAAGTTAATTATATAGATGATGCCATTTTATCTGTTATTGGGCAGGGTTATCCCAATTTAGAATACATTATAATTGATGGGGGCAGTACCGATGGTACTTTAGATGTAATTAAAAAATACGAAAAGCATCTAACTTATTGGATAAGTGAGCCGGATAATGGAATGTATCACGCATTACAAAAGGGTTTTGATGTTTCAACTGGCATTATAATGGGCTGGATTAACGCCGACGACATGCTGCATAAAAAATCGTTGTTTGCTTTAGCGCTTCTGTTTGGCAACAAACAGAAAGAAGTTAACTGGGTGCAGGGATATCCAACGGTATACGATATAAACGGGATAACAATAGGCCACAACACCCATGTATTTTCAAAATACCAGCTTTATTCACAAAATTTTTCGGATGGAGAATTTATTCAGCAAGAATCAACTTTCTGGCATAGAACATTGTGGAAAAAAAGCGGAGCCTACATTTCCGCCGATTATGAGTTTGCAGGCGATTTTGAGCTGTGGATCCGTTTTTTCCGTTATGATGCACTTTTTTGTACAAATTCTTTGCTAGGTGGGTACCGGATAAGCGCAAATCAGTTATCGCGACAAAACTACCAAAGTTATTTATCAGAGTGTGAGCAGATTATTTTAAAAGAAAATTTAAATGTGCTACAGCAAAAGAACCTTAAAAAGATTATTTTTTTAAAAAGAGTAATTAAAAACTTTAGCTGGTTAAAGTTTCTTTTTCAACGAAAACTGCATCATTTGTATGGTGAAAAAAAAATGATCAATCTCGATTCTAACAGCGGTAAAATAACATGATTATCGTAAGGTTGGTTAGTGGTTTGGGTAACCAGTTGTTTCAATATGCAATAGCCAGAGAAATATCGTTAAGAAATAACATCGATTTAAAATTAGATTGTTCCTTTTTCAAAGGACAAAGTTTACGGTCGTACCAATTGAATAATTTTAACATTAACGCCTCATTTGCTACTCAACATGATCTGGCTAAGTTTAAAAAATTACGCTCGAGCCTTTCGTTCAAATACAAAATTTTAAGAAAAATGGAGCAGTTTTTACCAAAGTATAAACGTTCTATTTTTTTTGAAGATGATTTGTGGTTATATGATCAAAATCTCGCTAGGGTAAATGACAATACCTATATCGATGGTTATTGGCAAAATCAAAATTATCTGTCGGCTTTACATCCGCAGGTGCTTGAAGAGCTGACATTAAAAAATGTAGGCAATAGCGAATATAATCATTACCTATCTTTAATTAAAAGTAAAAACGCTGTTTCTATTCATATCAGAAGAGGTGATTACCTTACCGATGCACATGCAAGCAGTACTTTTGGCATATTGTCTTTGGCATACTACCATCGGGCAATTAATCATTTCCATTCCAGATTTTCAGATTCTGCTTTCTTTATTTTTTCTGATGATTTGGCCTGGGCAGAAGAGCAGTTTAAAATATTAGCTACTTTTGTTAAAATCGAAAATGGTCAGCAGCCTTCTTTAGAACTCGATTTAATGTCGAAATGTAACCATAACATTATCGCAAACAGTTCTTTTAGCTGGTGGGGAGCTTTTTTAAACCCTAACCCCGAAAAAACGGTTATTATGCCAAAAAATTGGGTACAGGACGAAAATATCAACAGCAAAATAAACCTTAAATTATCCAATTGGATTCAACTTTAACAAAACCCAATCTGTCGGTAATTATTCCCTGTTATAATAGTGGCAAATACCTGCCAGACGCCGTACAAAGTTTAGCCGACTTAAAGGACCAGATTACATTCGAGGTCATCATCGTTAATGATGGTTCTGATGATGCATCAACCCTTGCTTATTTAGAAAGTATTGCCAATATCCATACGGTTATACATCAGATTAACCTTGGCCCAGCCTCGGCAAGAAACAAAGGCATCAAAAATGCGAATGGCCAATACCTGTTATTTCTTGATAGCGACAATAAAATCAGGAGCGGCTATTTGGATAAAGCAATCAACATTTTAAACAATGATGAAAGTGTTTCCGTGGTGTATGGAAAACCTCACTTTTTTGGTGAAGACAATCGTGAACATCGTAAATTTAAGGTTGCTGCTTTTAACTTAACCAAACTGGCACATGCAAATTATATCGATATGTGCGCCATAGTACGAAAAAAGGTTGTTGATGCTGTTGGAGGATTTGACGAAGACCGTTTTTTGATTGGTAATGAAGACTGGGATCTTTGGCTCAACATCGGAATAAATAATTTTGGATTTCACTTTATTGATGAAGTTTTATTTGATTATCGCATACGCAAAAATTCAGTCCACGAAACACAATCAGCAAAAACTAACCGGTTTGTAGATCTTCAGTTATATTTTTTTAAAAAATATTCAAAATTATACTTAATGCTATTCAATGAATTAACAACCGAAAAGTTAATTCACGAAAACGATAAACAACGTCCTTTTCGTTCCTTTATAAAATATCTTTATTCAAAATACTTTAAATGATTGCATTTACTATCTGTTCAAATAATTATCTTGCCAAAGCAAAGGTGTTATTGAATTCCATAAAATCGAGGGAAAATGTAAAAGTATTTTTATTTATTGCCGACTTAAAATCAGAAAACATCGACTATGAATCATTAGGTTTCGATAAAACCATTTTCCCGTCCGATCTTGAAATGCAAAATCTCCAATGGCAGTTGGAAAATTACAATATTGTAGAATTTAATACGGCACTTAAAGGGGTTGCTTTTGAGTATATCTTTGAAAGAACCGATGAAGAAATTATATACTACTTTGATCCAGATATTAAGGTATATAAGAAACTAGGCGATTTTGAGCCTTATTGGAAAAACAGTTCAATATTATTAACACCGCATACGCTCTCTCCCTTACCAATTGATGGCCTTTTCCCAGAAGAAAACCTTTTTTTAAATCATGGGATTTACAACCTAGGCTTTTTAGGATTAAGGAGAACGCCAATATCTATAGCCTTTTTAAAATGGTGGACTGACCGGTTATCAGAAAAATGCATTATTGATTTAAAAGACGGGTATTTTACAGACCAAATATGGTTTAATCTTGTTCCCCTATTTTTTAAGGATGTCGAGATTTTAGAACAACACGGCTTTAATGCCGCTTATTGGAATTTACACGAAAGGGATATCAGTTTTAACAACGGTCACCCAACGGTGAATAAGGAAAAGGACTTATTTTTTTACCATTTTAGTGGCTTTGATGAAAACTTAAAGGTGCTAACACCGAGTGATAAGCCACGTTATAGTTTCGATAATAAGCCTAACTTATTGCCCCTTTATAAAGATTACTTGATCGACCTAAACAAGTATTTATACCTGCATGGAGCAAAAGTAATCTATTATAATGGACTTTACCCACTTAAAAAAAAGCAGTTAACCTATTTAGAGAGGATAATGAAACGACTAAATCGTTAATTAAATTAATGAATATTTTATTTATTTCAGAACTAATACCCAACGACACCTACGCCAGCCAGGTTGTATTTTACAGACACCTGAGCAGATTGGCAAGCGAAGGCCATAATATACACGTCATCTGCGATCAGAACTCGTATAACAGAAGAATTAAAGATTTACCACTGGATTTTAAACTACATGTCATTCCTAACAGAAAATTTTATTACCTCCCATATCGACCAAGTGGCCTACTTCAATGGCTTAGATTTTATCTGCTATACCATGAGTATATCAAGAAAATAATCAGACAATTTGCTATAGAACGGTTAATCGGAGTAGTAAATGGAAATTTTTTATCACCATTTACCGCTTATACCCAACAGCAAACAAAAATCCCATTATTTAGCTTTTTTCATGATGATACCATCGAAATTAGTTGGGGTGCCGATTTAAAATCAACTATAGCAAATACGATTAAAATACTGCAGGCAAGCAATAATGTATTTATTGCTTCTGAATCATTTAAGCAGAACTGGCCTTTGTTTTCGCATAAGTTTAAATTACTTTTCCCCATTCCATCGGCTCAAAAAAGTCCAGGTGAACATAGAATCAGAACAACGAGTATTTCAATTGGCTATTCTGGCACATTTTACGCCGAAACCTTGCCCTTTTTCGTTAAATTTTGTGAATGTCTGAAAGATCTAAATGCCAATTTAACCATTATAGGGAATAATACAAATATTGACTTCCTCGCTAAAAACTTTGAAAATGTGAATGTATTACCCCTATTTTCAACTTCTGAAGAATCAAACGATTTCCTTTTTGAAAATTGTGATCTGGGTATGATTATATATACTGAGGAAGTTTCGCAAATGCCTTGGATCAAAACCTGCTTTCCCAGTAAATTCATACAGTTCTGTAGCATAGACCTGCCAACGATTATAGTTGCACCTAAAGATTCTGCAGTAGGCAAATGGTGTATTGAGAACAACTGGCCTTTATATATTGATAAAATTTCTGCTACGGCAATTACAAATCTTTTCGAACACGCTTTATTTACCGAAGAACTATTCAAACAGATCGCTCATGTTAAAAACAATATTTTCGATGCAGAAAAAATACATGCACAATTCGTTAATGCAATTTCACAGTAAAACATATATAATAAGCTGTATTGCAACACAACTTCTTCAAATACGAAAAGGCAAAAGCTCCTCCAAATTTTAGATGTTGATAACTGAAACGCTTTAGCCAGCACATATCCAAGAAAAAATGAGGTTGCTCCAAACTTTAATCGATCACATTTATAGGTTTCCAAAATCTAAACAAAAAACAATTAAAAGGTTTGGCGGCTACGGCAATTATTATAAGATGATACGAGGGAAGAGGCTGATGCAAAAAGCTTCCGAATCTCTACCGGCTATAAATTCCTATCCATTAGGATTTAAAATATACTTTTTAACCGGGAAAGACTATTTTTATCAAACCCTTTTTTGTGCATTTTCATTATGCAAAACATGTGAAGAGAAATTTCAGTTCATCTTAATCGATGATGGCTCCTTCACCCCTAAAATTATTAATAAGATTTATCAGCAAATGCCTAGGGTGAAAATAATAACTTCAATCGAAGTTAATCAAAATTTACAAAGAGTACTCCCTATAGAGCATTTTCCCTATCTGCATCATAAAAGAAAGGTCTATCCACATATCAGAAAACTGACTGATGTCCATTCTTTACCGGAAAGGGGCTTTAAACTGGTATTAGATTCTGACATGTTGTTTTGGAAAAATCCAACGGAAATAACAGATTGGTTAAAAAACCCTGCCGGATCTATTCACATGATTGATTGTGTGGAATCCTACGGTTATCCAAAAGAATCAATGAGCCAACTTTGCGAAGGCCAGATACCTGATTTAGTCAATGTAGGTGTTTTGGGCCTGGATTCGTCAATTATTAACTGGACAGAGATAGAAAGATGGAGCAAGAAATTAGAAAAAACCGGTGCATCGTACTTCCTAGAACAGGCACTCTCGGCCATGTTAATTGCCAAAGAGAAAAGAATTCCGCTAAATAATAACGAATATGTGGTTAATCCTGATTCTGACAGAAGTAATATTGATAGCGTAAAGCTTTGTCATTATGTAGATCTGTCCAAAAAGCAATATCTACTTTCAGAATGGAAGAAAATTATATAGATCCCGTACACTTTTTTTGGATAGGAACTGAAATATCCCCTATTGAAAAACTGGCGTTCCAATCCTGTATAAAAGCTGGGATGACACCATTATTATGGTGCTATAATGATTTTGAAGATGTAACGGAAGGCACTATTATTAAGGACGCTTCAACCATTTTATCGAGAGGTGAGGTTAAATATTACCTAGAAACAATGAAGTTGCCAATCGCAAGTGTCAGCGATTTATTTAGATATCGTTTATTGGATAAAGTAGGCGGAATTTATTCGGACACAGATATCATATTCCTTAAAAATATTTACATAATAGATAAACCCGAATATTTTTGCTCTACTCACGAGTATACTTTAAGCGATCACCCAAACTGTTGTTTGATGCGCATAAATAAAAACTCAACAATCTCACGATTTCTTGTAAGAGAGTCAGAAGAACGGATCGAAAAATATAAAAACTGTACCGAAAAGCCTGATTATTGTGAATTTGGACCTTTTGTTGTACAAAAATGTGCAAAAGAATCAAATGTAGAAATACTACCATTTGACGTCATTAATCCAATATCCTGGCGCTGGACCAGACAACTCATCGCATTTCAAAAACCTGAAATTATATTCTTTCTTAAACAATTCATTAGGTTACTGCTACCAATGGTTTACGAAAAAAAAGGATATTTTATAACAAAAAATACTATCGCGGTACATTTGTGCAATGAAATGTGGAAAGAACATGGCATCAATAAGAATAGTTCCTTTCATAGGTTTAGCATTGTAGAAAAACTGAGAAATAAAATCTTAAACTAACCTTGGATTCTCCACTTGTTTCAATCTGCATGCCTGCTTACAATGCAGAAAGCTATATTGCAGAGGCTATCGAATCTGTTTTAAAACAGCGCTATAAAAACTTAGAGCTTATTATCGTAAATGACGGTTCAACAGATAAAACTCTTGAGGTAATAAATAGCTTTTATGATCAACGGCTAACAGCAATTACAATCGAAAATTCTGGACAATGTTCAGCCGCAAATAAGGCATTTTACCTTAGTAAAGGAAGTCTCATTAAGTTTATGGATGCTGATGACATTATTTCTCCGAATTTTATTGGCTTACAAGTTGAAAAATTAAATGGAAATGAGGATTCCATTGCTTCAGCGGCCTGGGGCAGATTTAACAATAATGATCTTTCAACATTTAAGCTGAATCCAGAAAGCGTGTGGAAAGATATGCAACCAATAGATTGGTTAAAAGAATCACTTTTATGTGGACAAAATATGATGCAGTGTGCTTTATGGTTAATTCCACGGGGTATCTTAACCAGATCAAAACTTTGGGATGAAAGGTTGAGCCTAATTAACGATTTCGATTTTTTTATCCGCGTGCTTTTAAGCTCTAATAAGATCTTGTTTACTCCAAATGCGATATTATATTACCGTTCGGGAATAAGCAACTCATTATCAGGCCTAAAATCAAAAAAGGGTTTTGAATCTGCATTTTTATCAACCAAATTAGGTACAGAAAGCTTGCTTAGGTTCGAAAACAGCTATATCGTACAAAAAATTGCAGCAAACCAGTTCCAATATTGGAAATATCAGTTCTATCCAACCGATATGGAACTTTATTACAAATGCAAAAAAGAAATTAAAAGACTTGGAAGTTCGAAACAGAAAATGGAGGCTGGTGGGATCACCAAATTTCTAAATAGTTTTTTGGGGTGGAAATTAACCAAGCTCCTTAAAATTTTTATCGACGTTTTTTATAAAACAAAAAAAAATACGAATTGAAAATTCTTTTAATTATGGATCCCGGTATACCTATTCCACCTCCGCTATATGGTGGCCATGAAAGGTTGGTATATATGTTTGCTGTTGAATATTTATCATTAGGGCATGAAGTAACCATACTTGCGGGCCCAAATTCATTGGTTGCAGGTACAAAGACAATTTCTTTCGGTAAAAACGATCTAAAAAGATCAGTTTTGCAAAAGTTTAAGGAGGTTTTATTTGCTTGGAGTTTTTTAATTGGAAATAAAAATAAATTCGATGTAATCCATAATTTCGGAAGATTGGCCTACCTATTACCAATATTGAATATATCATCCGCAAAGATTATGACTTATGGTAGAGAAGTAGCGAAAAAAGGAATTAAGCTTTTTAATGCACTTCCTAACAATAATGTTGTATTTACTGCATGTAGTAATTATTGTGTAAATACCGGAAATGTAGCTGGTCGCTGGGAAACGGTATACAATGCAATAGATTTTTCCAAATATAAATTAGAGGAGAAAATTGAAGATGAAGCGCCGTTAATGTTTTTGGGCAGGATGGATCAGGAAAAAGGACTGCAAACAGCGATTAAAATAGCCAAAGAAACTTCGAGTGTTTTGTTAGTTGGCGGCAACATGCCACATACGGTAGAGAATATAGATTACTATAGGGAGTTTATTGAGCCCCATTTCGATGGTAAACAAATTGTATACCTCGGTGCTCTGAACGATGAACAAAAAAGCTTCTATCTTGGTAAATCAAAGGCTTTATTATTCCCTATAGAATGGGAAGAACCCTTCGGAATGGTTATGGTTGAAGCTATGGCTTGTGGCACACCTGTTATAGGTTATCCCAGAGGTGCCGTGCCCGAAGTAATCGATCAGAATATAAGTGGTTTTTATAGCGACCAGTATACCGACTTAGTTAATAAGATTAAAAATATCAATCAGTTTGAACGTAAAACGGTGAGAAAAACAGCAGAAAAAAGATTTTCCGCAGGTGTTATTGCTAAAAGATATCTTTCGTTAATTAAATAAAATGAAAATATCTGTTGCTTCTTCATCTGTTGCACCCCATGTAAGACAAACAGTTATGGCTTACCACGAGGCTGGTCTTCTTTATAACTTTTACACTTCTTTTTTTTCCCATCCACTATATAATTTTTCAAATCTTTTAGGAAAATCAAAATTTATATCGAAGAACCTCAAAAGAAGAGCATTTGATGCTTTACCAATCGGATATTTTAAAAGCAGGCCCATTCCTGAATTGATTAGAACATTTTCTTCAATTGCCTTAAATCCGTCAGTGACAGATTTTATTTGGGAATGGGCAGATCTGGGTTTCGATAATTGGGTTGCCAAACAAATCAAAAAAAATATCGATGCTGTGCATGTTTATGAGCATTCGGGTTTAAATACGATAAAAAAGGCTAAAAAACAGGGAATATTAACGGTGCACGAGCAATCGAGCGTGCACGAATCATTTTTGATCAAAGTAATGCAAGAACAAATACTATTATATCCTGAATTTGGCTCCTATTTTACCATGCTCGAAAATAATGTCAAAACCCAGAGAAGAAGTTCCAGAAAAGGCGAACAGCTTGAACTCGCTGATATTATTTTATGCAATTCGAGCTTTACCAAAAAAAGCTTACTGAATGCTGGTTTCTCCGAAAATAAAATAAAAGTTATTCCTTTGGCATTTCCAAAACCAATCGAAAAGGTAGAAGTGAAAAAAAAAGGAAAACCTTTGGTATTTCTTTATGCAGGCAACCAATCATTCACAAAAGGCACACACCTCCTATACCAAGCCTGGAAAAACTGCAATTTTTCAAAAAATGACGCAGAGCTTTGGGTTATTGGAAAAATGATGCTCCCGAAAGAGTTGACAGTCGATTTGCGGGGAAAAATTGTAATAAAAAACAATATACCTAATCACGAGCTTATGAATTTATACTCAAGTGTTGATGTATTTGTTTTACCTACTTTATCGGATGGTTTCGCAATGGTTGTTACCGAGGCTATGTCGCAGGGTATACCAGTAATAGCTACTGACCATTGCTGCGCACCTGATGTTATTGAGCATGGTAAAAATGGCTGGATTATTCCGGCAGGATGTATTAAATCCTTAACAGAACAAATGATCTGGTGCAGCAATAACCGCGATAAGTTGCCAAAGTTCGGCGAAGCGGCCGTATTAAAAGCAATGTCGTGGCAATGGGAAGATTACAGGAAAACCTTAGCTAAATTCATAAACGATCTATGCAAAAACCAGGGTTAAACAAAAAAGTCTGTTTAATTACTTCAGGACATCTTTCTTCAGATCCGAGGCTGTGTAAAGAAGCTTTAACCTTAAGTAAAAAGGGCTTTAAAGTTCATGTTATTTTTGTTCAAAACTTGACATATCTTCTTAAAGTTGACCAAGCCATACTATCAAAAAATCCAAGCTGGACGAGCGATATATTAACATGCCCGAAAAAGGATTTCAACACCATAATATTAAGAAAAATTCCAGCCGCAGTTAGTAAACTTCTATCCATATTCAGCTTTAATCGGGTTATTCTTCAGTCATCTGCAGTATTGATAAAAAATCAGAATTATTACTGGCAGCTTTCAAAGGCCATAAAAGCCAAAGCCGATTTATACATTGGACACGATTTGGGCGCTTTACCTGTAATTATCAAAGCATCAAAAAAAAATAGCACAGCCTGTATTTTTGATGCAGAAGACTTTCATAGACATGAAGTAACTGATAATGAGGATTCAAAAGAATTTAAAATAACCCAATATTTAGAAGATAAATATATACCAAAAGCCAATTTTGTAACTGCTGCAAGTCCGTTAATTGCAGCCCAATATGCTAGATTGTATAGTATAAATATTAACAGCATCGTCAATGTATTTCCCCAGGTAACCGTCAAAGAAAAAAAGGAGTTAACAAATGGATTAAAATTATTTTGGTTTTCACAAACCATAGGTCCTGGCCGCGGCTTGGAAAATATTATACTGGCATTAAACCAACTGAAAAGATGTGATATATCCATTACCATCCTTGGAGACTTGACAAAGCCCGATGAAGCATATTTTAATAATTTTTTCATCAAGCATAATATAAATACTGATTTAATACATTTTAAAAAACCAATTTTATCTGATGAACTGATAGATTTCAGTTCAAATTTCGATATCGGTTTGGCAACAGAAATTGGCACCCCAAAAAACAGGGATATATGCTTAACCAATAAAATATTTACCTATATACAATCAGGAATTGCTGTATTTGCAAGCGATACGGCAGCGCAGCAACAGTTAATGGATAGTTTACAACATGTTGGTGTTGTTTATAAAAAAAATGATCTGGATGATATCTCCACTAAACTTCTAAGTTATTTGGAAAATAGAAGTATCCTGAAAACCCACCAACAAAATGCTTTAAAGGCAGGGTATGAAACATTTAATTGGGAAATTGAATCTGAAAAATTTTTCTCCGTTGTAGAGCGTGCCTTATTGTATCGTTAACAGATGTATAAAAAAAGTATCGGTTTTCAAAAAAGGAAAAACGTCCATTTGGAAGTGGTAAGAGGTTGTGCATGCCTATTGGTAATATTAACGCATTTGGCAATGAAATTACCGGGCAATGGTTATTCTTTTAACCCACATTTTATTAGTTTTTTTTCGGGTTGGGCAACCGAAGCTGTTATCATCTTTTTTATATTATCTGGCCTGGTAATTACCTCATCCATAAACAAACAACAATCTACCCGATCATTTATCACTGCCCGGCTTGTCCGAATTTATCCTATTTTATTCGTTTCAGTACTTATAAGTGTAATTATCGATTTATTCTTGTTAAAAGCGCCTGTTTCGGCAGCAGCCATAGTTGGCAATCTCATTCCTATCTCAAACTTACAGGCCACTATTTCCCCCTTGTTACATGCAAACCCGGTAATATGGAGTTTAAGTTTCGAAGTGTTTTTTTACACTTTTTTTGCATTATTCATTCTGGGTAAAAACCTAATTAGAAAGTTAAACCTAGTCTTATGGCTTTCTTTTTCAATTATATGCCTTGGTCTTGGTTATTTTGAATTTAATCTTAACAATCCAATTGTTAAGTATTTGGTTATGATGTTTTCATTTAGCCCGATATGGATAATCGGCGTTTTAATATGGTTGCTAAAAGACAGATTTTCGGTTGGAAAGGTAAACTTCTTTTTTAGCTTAACCGCTCTTCCCCTAATTTCGCGGTTGCACCTTACATTAAACTATTACGATCCGCTAAAATTTCTGCTTTTTGCTCTTACTGCAGTTCCGTTTTTTATTTTTCTAATACAAAACGATATTTCCCGTGACAGTGTGCCTACCAATAGAAAAATAATGGCATTACAAGGCGTCATATATATTTTGGCAACTGTATTTATTGCGAAAGATTCAACGTATACTACACTAATAAAATCAATATATATCAGCCTACCAGTAATTTCTTTATCGTTTAGTATTAAATTTGTTTACCAACATTTAATACATCTGTACAACAACTTTATAAAGCCTATATTGGCACCTATAGGTAAAATTTCTTATGGCCTTTACCTAATGCATTTTCCGATAATTACTTTTTTTCTTTACATTAATCGATTATCAAATCCGGTTAAAATATTATTCTCAATTCTTTTATTTACGATATTTAGTATTTGGTTAGAAATGGTTTTCCAACCCTTTGTTAAAAAAATGTTAAAGCCATTCGTATGAAAAAAGCATTAATTATATCCCCATATTTCGCACCCTCAAATGCTGCAGATATGCAAAGAGTGAGAATGAGTTTACCGTTTTACCAGGATTTTGAATGGGAAGTTCAAGTGGTGTGTGTCGCAGAAAAGTTTACTGATGCAGTTTTCGATTACCTGTTAAACGAATCACTACCAGATGATATAAAAATTCATCACATTAAAGCATTTTCTAAAAAATGGACTTATAAGTTTGGCCTGGGCAGTATTGCGCTCAGATCTTTGTGGTTTTACAAACAATATGTAAACCGTTTATTAAAAAAGGAGAAATTCGATCTTATATTTTTTTCTACAACACAATTCCCAGTTTGTATTTTAGGCCCTTACTGGAAGAAAAAATTTGGGATACCTTATCTAATCGATATGCAGGATCCTTGGTTTACCAATTATTACGAGGATAAGCCCAAACATAAAAGGCCAAAAAAACATTGGTTCTCCTACCGTCTTGATAAATATTTAGAGCCAATCGCCATGCGAAACGTAAGTGGGTTGATGGCCGTTTCAAATGCTTATTTAGATGACTTAGTGGTTCGCTACTCACACCTCGAAAAAACTCCAAAAGCAACCATTACATTTGGTGGTTTTAGGAAAGATCTTGAAATTGCAAAGGCCAATCATGATAAGCTTACGTTAGCTTTTAACGACGATAAGTCATTTAAACATATCGTATATGTTGGTCGGGGCGGATTTGACATGCAAAAAGCAGTAGGTTTACTCTTCAAAACCTTTAAAAATTGTCTTTTAGCAGATAAGTTATTATTTAGGAAACTTAGGTTTCATTTTATTGGAACCAGCTATGCGCCTTTGGGTAGCGGCCAAAAAACAATTCTTAGTGTAGCCGAACGCCTTGGTGTTGGTGCTTATGTAACCGAACAAACAGACAGGATATCATTTTACGATAGTTTATACAATTTACAGCGCGCTGATGCCTTATTTATTCCTGGGCACGAGAAACCAGCCTATACGGCCTCAAAAGTGTATCCGTACATTATGACAGAAAAACCAATACTGGCAGTATTTAATATGGAAAGCAGTGCGGCCCAATCCTTGATTAATTGTAACGCGGGTTATGTCGCAGACATTCTTGATTTTAAAAAATCGAAAAAAACTATAGGTGAGTTTTTAAAAGGAGTGGCAGAAGGTACGCTTCCGCAAAATGCAACGGATTGGACAGAGTTTGAAAAATACAGGGCAAGAGCTACTACCCAAAAACAATGTGAACTGTTTGATTTGTGCCTAAAGACAACTGATGATTAACCATAAAGTAAGTTCAGGCCTTGGGTATGGATGTGTAGCTTTAGCTACCTACAACAATTTGGCCCATAGTTTAGATATTCTAAATCTGGCTTTTGATATGGGAATTATCCATTTTGACACAGCCCCACTTTACAGCAAAGGTTATTCAGAAAAAATATTAGGCATATTCTCTAAAAATAAAAGAGATAAAGTCCAGATTTCGAGCAAATTTGGATTGGGCGATGCCGCAAAAAATCCGCTACCTGTTTCTTGGGCCATTTTATTAAATAAGCAAAGGAGCTCTGCTCCCCAATCTGGTTTTGTCTCAACCGAATCAGAAACCAATATTATTTATCGCCAGATTGATGAAAACCAGATCGATAAAAACCTTGATTCAACTTTAAAACGACTTAAAACGGATTATTTAGACTGCTTTCTACTACACGAAGGAATTTCACCATTTTTAACCGACGAAGCAAAAGCTTATCTGCTTGATTTAAAAAAGGCTGGAAAGATAAAAAAAATAGGCTTAGCGGCTAATTTTAACCATACACAGCAAGATCCTGACCTTGATTTTTGGGATATCCTGCAGTACGAAAACGGCCCTTTCTATAACACTTCAGACGGGTTTGTTCAGGAGTATCCGAAGCATGAACACATTTATCATAGTTGTTTTAAACAGGTTAGAAATTTATCCAAAAAAAAAGCAATCTCAAAAGATTATGCTGGATTAGTATTGGCTTATGAGCATAAAAAAAATCCAAACGGTAAAATTTTATTCAGCACCGGAAATGATAATCACCTTAAACATAACATACTAACCTTTCGGCAGTATGTTGATAAATCAGAAGAACAATTAAAGGATATGATTAATTATGCCCTTTCATAAATTCGATCATTCTTTTCAGGCAGATAAATTAACTGGCTTTGACTATACTATAATCGGTGCGGGTGCAGCGGGCATTTGTTTGGCAGTTAATTTAAGTAGGCAAGGTAAAAGTGTAATGCTCATTGAAAGCGGCATTTTCGAAGAGAGTGAAATGCATCAAAGGTTAAATGAGGTTATCTTGACCGGGAAATACATGAATGGCATAAGTGCAGGCAGAAAAAGGATTGTTGGAGGTACAACCGTTGCATGGGGAGGGCAATCGCTACCCTTTTCTCCTATTGATTTTAAAAAGCGCGATTGGGTAGAAAGTAGTGGCTGGCCAATGACTTATGAAGAAATTGCTCCCTTTTATGTACAGGCTAATCAATTCATGGGCCTTCAGGACCATGAATATTTCTCAGATGCTGAGCTCAAAAAAATTAATCTGCAAAATCCAGGTTTCAACAAGTCGATATTTGATTATCATATTTCCAGGTGGGCAAAAGAACCAAACTTCAAACTATTATATTCAAATTACCTCGAAAAAAATGTTTTTACGCTGTACGATGCATCATTGGATAAAATATATTCTAAAAATGATAAAATCATCGCCATCGATCTCGTTAACAATGATTTACACAGAATAAATATTCATGTTAATAATTTAATTTTGGCAACTGGTGGCGTAGAAAGTATACGTATTCTTCTTGCTCACCCAGAACTTTTTAGCTTAAACGAGCAATATGAAAAAATAGGAAAGGGATTTATGGATCACCCATGCATTGATATCGGGTACATAGTGCCTGATAATGCCTTTAGGCTACAAAGGTATTTCAACACCCATATTTATAAAGGATATAAGCAAAGTGTACGTTTAAGCTTAAACCATAAGATACAGACTGAGAAGAAAATACTAAACGCCTCTGCGAGCCTATTTTTTGATGCCGATCTAAGCAACGATCTATTTACATTGGCAAAGGGCATAAGAGAAAAGTTTAGTGTTAAAAACTTATTCAAACTATTCGGCAATATTGGCAAACTGCCAAAAACCATTTATGCCTATTTATTTAGATCGTTTATTTTTAAAAGTAATGCCAAGGCAATTATCTCGTTAATGATTGAGCAGGAGTCGACCCAAAACAGTTATTTAGCACTATCCGATGAAGTGGATCACCTTTATCAGAGAAAAATTGTGGTTAATTGGGATATTACTTATGCTACCTGGAAAACCGTAATTGAGATTGCTGATTCATTGAAACTGGAACTCGAGCGACTTAATTTCGGAAAGGTAGTTTATAAAAATGATATAAGTGCCGATTATAAGGAATGGAAAAGCCTTTTATCAGATGTAAATCATCATATGGGCGGTTTACGCATAAGTAATGATCAAACAACGGGTGTGGTTGATCCTGACCTTAAAGTGTGGGGGATAGAAAATTTATATGTAGCAAGTGCAGCAGTATTTCCAACCTCCTCGCATTCAAACCCTACACTAACTTTGCTTGCATTGTGCTACAGATTGGTAAATCATTTATCAAAAAAGTAATATTGAAAAAGTTAGCAGTTGTTATCAGTCACCCCATACAATATTATTCACCTGTTTTTGAGAAATTAGCGTTATGCTGCGATTTAATGGTTTTTTATACTTTAGGTATTGAGAATACCGACCAATTTGATAATGGTTTCAAAAGAAAAATATCATGGGACTTACCATTGTTAAAAGGTTACAATTATACATTTATTGACAATGTTGCTGCAAAGCCGGGATATTATTTTAAAGGTGTCGTTAATCCGGGTTTAATTACAGCCATCAAAAATTTCAATCCAAGTGCAATATTAATTTATGGTTGGTCTTATCAGAGCCACCTTAAAGCAATGAAATATTTTAAGAACAAGGTGCCAATTTGGTTTAGGGGTGATAGCACTTTGTTAGATCAGTTTCCCATATATAAAAGACTAACCAGAAAACTTTTCTTAACATGGGTTTATAAGCATATTGATTTGGCTTTTTTTGTTGGCACACAAAATCAAAAATATTTCAAAGCTCATGGTTTAAAGACAGAACAATTGATATTCACCCCTCATGCGGTCGATAATGATAGGTTTGGTCAAAATAGATTACCAGAAGCTTTGGCATTACGTAAAGATTTAAGCATTTCAAGTCATGATATTTTAATTTTATTTGCAGGTAAATTTGAAGAGAAAAAGGATCCATTGCTCTTATTGAAAGCTTTTGTTGAGTTAAATCGATCTAATACACATTTACTTTTCGTAGGGAATGGAGAACTGGAAAAAACACTCAAAATAGAAAGTAAAGAACAAAAAGCAATAAGTAGTCGCATCCATTTCATGGATTTTCAGAATCAAAGTCAAATGCCGGTAATCTATCAGGCCTGTGATCTTTTTTGCCTACCCTCAAAAGGCCCAAATGAGACTTGGGGATTGGCTGTAAATGAAGCAATGGCAGCCGGTAAAGCTGTATTGGTGTCCAACAAAGTGGGATCTGCAACAGACTTAACGTTCCCAGCAGAAAACGGTTATATATTTAAGAGTGCCGACCAGAGAGATTTAACTGAAAAGTTGGACATTATTACCGATTTACAAACGCTCGATCTTTTTGGGAAAAGATCCAAAGAGATCATTCAATACTGGAGTTTTACAGAACAAGTATCTGTATTTATTGAAAAATTACATGAAAGTATCAGATAAAACGTATTCAAACGTAGGAAATTTAAATATTCTTCAGTTTATCAATAAGAATGATTGCAGGGTTTTAGATATTGGATGTGGTACTGGGGACAATGCAAAAATTTTAAAAGGCCAAAATCATTTCATAGATGGTATAACATTGTCAGACGCTGAAAAAAAAATAGCGGATCAATATTTTGAAAACGTATACATTTTTGATTTAGAAAATGGACTCCCATCTGAGGTAAAAAACAATCAATATGACTATATTCTCTGTTCCCATGTACTTGAACATATCGCATTTCCTGAAAAGCTGTTAAAAGACCTTGAAGAAATAACTTCCAAGCGAGAAACTAAAATTCTTGTTGCCTTACCCAATATAATGTATTACAAAACAAGAATTAAAATTGCTCTAGGCAATTTCAATTACACCGATGATGGAATAATGGATTACACACATTTACGGTGGTACACAATAAAATCAGCTAAAAAACTATTCTTACGCTATAATTTCGCTATTCAAACCACCTATGTAGATGGCCTACCTCCATTTTATAGTTTTTTTAAAATTTTTGGCATAAATCGAGTAAAAAACATTAACAAACTACTATTTTTCATATCCCCATCTTTTTTCGGCTCTGAAATAATTTTCGAGTTAATTCACTCACCATCATATGAATAAAATATCAGTTATTCTCCCTGTTTATAATGGCAGTAAGTATTTAGAGCAATCTATTATTTCTGTTATGGAACAGGATTGTAAAGATTATGAATTTTTGATCTGTGATGATGCATCAAAAGATTCTAGTTTAGAAATTTTAGAGAAAATAAGAAATAAATATCCAGATCAGATCAAGTTATTTTTTAACGATGTGAATTTAGGTTTATTTAAAACGCTCAATAAATTAATATTCAATTCATCTTCACCACTCATACACCTTTGGGCGCAAGACGATGTGATGATGTCAAATTGCCTAAGCGAATGCATCAAATTTCATGAAAAATTTCCTGAAATTAGTATGAGTTATCATGGAGTTGAGTATATTGACGAACTTTCAAATATTATCAAATCAGACAAAATTGACCGGACACCGGAAATCATACCATCATGGCTTTATGCCCGGATTTCCATTAAATGGGGCTGTATAGCTGGCAACATTGCTAACGTTACCCTGAGTAGGACTAGCCTACAAAAAACCGGACTGTTTGATGAAAGTCTTTTGTTAAGTGGGGATTTTAAACTCTGGACAAAATTAGTTTCTGACGCTCCAATAGGAAGGATAAGCAAAAAATTAATCTTTCTGCGAAATCACCGCGAACAATTAAGCAAAAAAAGTAAAAAAATAGCCCTAAGAATTCAGGAGGATTTACCCATACAGAAAGAAATTTTGGAAATGCTGAACCCAGATGATAAAAAATCAGGAAAGAGATTTTTCAAATGGAAAACACAAACAGCTTACTTTAATGATATGTTGTTTCTTCTTTCTTTACGAGAATACCCTGATTTTAAAATCCTGATGGCAACCTTAAAAAATGAAACCAATATTAACATTCTTTTTCTCCGTTGGCTAGTTATCCGTTTTTTAAGGATAACAAAACTTGATAGTTGGTTTTATCACAAAGTTTTACAAAATTAAATGAGTGCGTTTAAGAAAATAAGTAAATCTGGTATTATTATCTTATCCATTCTGCTTTTTTATGCAATAACAAGTTTCAACCCCTTGGCAACTACCTGTGCCGTAATTACACCATTTTTATTTTTAAAACTTGTCTGGAAAGAAGATGAAAGTCCATTTATTTTTATAGCATTGTTAGTCCAGTGGCTCTCGGTTACCATTAAAGTCTTTTATGCTAATTTTCTTTATGTAAATTTCAGCAACCTTTTTGACAACTATAAATGTGTCGAAAAAGCATATTATTATAGTTTAATTGGCTTAATTTTTATTGCTATCGGTATCCATGCAGTTATAAGAAGGTATGCTGTAGAAAAAGATGATTATAACAAGCTTGCGCTAAATTATGATTCGAGAAAATTAGTTCCTCTATATATAATTGTATCGCTCCTTTATCCGTTTATGTTTAATTACTCATACGTCTTTGGAGGCTTGCAGCAGCCGATTTCAAAATTAGCTGATTTCAAATGGATGGTTTTCTTCATTTTTATGTTGAGTTGTTTTAGCACAAAACAGTTTAAACTTTTCGGATTAATAGCGGGGATGGAAATTATATTAAGTTTAACAGGTTTCTTTTCGAACTTTAAAGATTATTTCTTAGTGATGTATGGCGGCTTAGCCTTGGTTTACTTGAAGAATTTAAAAGCTAAACATATATTTCCTTTAGCAAGTTTAGGTATTGCCCTTATTTATATGGTTATTGTTTGGCAATATATTAAACCAGAATATAGAGGCTATTTAAATGGGGGTCAAATAACACAAACAACAATAAGAAGTAATAGCGAATCTTTTTCCAAATTAGGCGAATTGGTTAGTAAAATTGACAAAGATGACATAATAGATGGCTTTACTCAAACTGTAAATCGCTTATCTTATATTGATTTTTTCTCCGCAACAATAGAGTATGTTCCTAAAAATGTTCCGCACACTCATGGCCGTTTGTGGGGTGACGCTTTAGAGAGAATAATGAAACCAAGGCTGTTTTTCCCTAATAAATCCCACATAGACGACTCTGAAACAACAAGAAAATATTCAGGAATGCAAGTGGCTGGAGCCGAATCGGCAACCTCGATTAGCCTAGGTTATGTTACAGAAAATTATATAGATTTTGGCATTCCGGGCATGTTTGTAAGCCTATTCTTATTTGGTGTTATTATTGGTATAGTTTATAAATATGTTATGACAAGTAGTCCAAACAAACTCATAGGCACGGCTATGATTATTCCGCTTTTCATACTAATATATTCATTTGAGTCGGCTTTAAACAAATTTTTCGGTGGCCTTCTAATGTACCTGATCATCTATGAGCTTATCAGAAGATTTGCGCTCAAAAAATTTTTACTACAGATTGAAATATAAAAATGTCCCAAAGGTCCTATATTTTAGATTTAACAAGGTGGATAGCTGCTCTTTTGGTTGTATCTGGACACATCCGTTCGTTTTTGTTCGAAGACTACCGATCACAGAATGCTAATCTACTGGGAAAAGTTTTTTATTTCATTACAGGTTTTGGCCATCAAGCAGTTATAATATTTTTTGTATTAAGCGGTTATTTAATAGGGAAAACAGTTATAAACCAATATAAAAATGGTGCTTTTGTATTGAACAAATATCTTGTTTCTAGAATAACAAGAATATACATTGTATTAATACCTGCATTATTATTTACCTACCTTATTGATAAGGCTGGGATTTTTATAGATAAGGATGGGATTTATAAAACATATAATCAGATCATTTCTCTACAGGTAAACCCTTCCTCCAGATTAGGATTCAATTATTTTATATGTTCATTATTTATGCTTCAAAATATTTGGTTACCAGTATTTGGAAGTAATGAGCCTTTATGGAGCCTTTCACCTGAATTTACATATTATCTATTAATCCCTTTGTTCGCATATATTCCTTTTGTAAAAAAATATTTATTTAAAGTTATAGCCATTCTGCTTGCAATTGCATTTTTCTTTATCCTTCCATCTTACATTCTAAAATACTTTTTAATCTGGATCTGTGGACTTATTCCATATTTCATACATATAAAAAAAATATTACTAAGTTATTTAGTGATATTTGCATTTATTGGTTCGTTCGTATTTAGTAGAGTCTACAATATGGATGAAATGGACTTTATCAATGCAATATCTTTTTCTCTGTTAATCGCCATAGCAAATGATAAAAAATTGTTAAACATGAGATTTAATTTCAGCAAAAAGTTAGCTTCATTTTCATATTCATTATATTTAATTCATTTTCCTTTAGGTTTGTTTATTATCGTTTTTTCAAACAGATTTTTAACTCCTTCCATAAAAATCAACCTAAATTTTTATTCCTTATTAATTTATTTCGCAATCCTTATAATTGTTTATATAATCAGTTATCTCTTCGCTAGAATAACTGAATACCATACAGAATTCATTAGAAAAAATTTTATGAATTTAATCCATTGAAAATCATCCAAATCACAGCCTCCTACAAACCGGCCTACATTTACGGCGGGCCTATCCAGAGCGTGGCGAAACTGTGCGAAGCGATGGCAGCGCTAAGCGACAAGCGTGAGGCGGAAAGCGAAGTTAACTTACAGGTATTAACAACTACAGCAAACGGAGCATCTGAACTAGACGTAACCATAGGCAAAACTACTTTAGTCGATGGAGTAAAAGTTAGCTATTTTAAACGCTGGACTAAAGATCATAGCCATTTTGCGCCGGGGCTGTTATTGAATTTACGGAAAGAGATCCTTCATTGCATTCAGGATGACAAACCGGATGCTCAGGGTGAAAGTAAGAACAGGCCGCCCCGTCTTGCAGACACCCCTCCAAAGGAGGGGAATGTTATACACATCCATGCCTGGTGGAATTTGGTTTCTGTTTTAAGTTGCTGGGTAGCGAAACGATATAAAGTGCCAGTGGTACTCTCACCAAGAGGAATGCTCACATCCTATACACAAACGAACCGCAATTCATTTTTTAAAAAAATTCTTCATCGATCAATCGGAGAAAAACTTTTGCAATACTGCCATATCCACGCCACCAGTGAGCACGAGAAGCAAGACATCCTTAAAATAGTTATCCCAAAAAGCATCATTGTAATTCCAAATCTGGTTAATGCTCAGTTGCCAGTTTTCAGCTCGCAGCTGGATGTAGCGCACGAGCCATTAATGGTTGATGATTCAGTATTCCGTTTAATTTTTCTGTCCCGTATTGAAGAAAAAAAAGGGCTTGAGCTGCTGCTCGATGCGCTATCATTACTTGATGTAGATTGGCAGCTTACTATTGCAGGTTCAGGTAAAAAGGAATACGTTTCAGGCTTAAGGGAAAAAACCAAAAGCCTGAAGCTAGATCATCGTATCAACTGGATTGGGCAGGTTTCTGATCAGGACAAATATGGGTTAATGGCCAAACACGATTTATTGGTGCTTACCTCTTTTAATGAGAATTTTGCCAATGTGGTAATCGAAAGTTTAAGCGTTGGAACCCCTGTTTTAGTTTCAGATCAAGTCGGCTTATCTGATTATGTAAAGGAACGACAATTGGGCTGGGTCTGCACACTGGAAACCAACAATATTAAAGAAAAATTAGTAGACTCATATCATGCTCAAGAAGCAAGGAAAAAGATCAGGCAATTAGCCCCGGAAATAATCAGAAAAGATTTTGATAACCAGCTTTTGGCCTACAGGTACCTGGAGATGTATCAAGAACTGACGGAATGAACAGGGATTTCAGCTTTATCATTTTAACCCTCAACGAGGAAGTGCATCTGCCCCGATTGTTGGAATCTATTAAAGATCTGCGTGCCGAAATTTTTATTCTCGATAGCGGCAGTACTGATGATACTTTAAAAATTGCGCAGGCTTATGGAGCTGAAGTACAAAGTAATCCTTTTCTCAATCATCCCAAACAGTGGGATTTTGCATTAAAAAATTTTGCTGTTAAAACACCCTGGACGATCGGTTTGGACGCCGACCAGATTGTAACCCCGGAACTTTTCGCGATGCTTCAAAAATTCGTAAATACTGATTTCGATGGTATAAACGGGATCTATTTTAATCGCAAAAACTATTTTCAGGGAAGTTGGATCCGTTATGGCGGCTACTACCCTATTTACCTATTGAAAATGTTCAGAACAGGAACCGGCTATTCTGACCTGAACGAGAATATGGATCATCGCTTTATTGTTCCTGGTAACACGGTGATCTGGAAGAAGGGGCATTTGTTAGAAGAAAACCTTAAAGAAAACGATATCGATTTCTGGTTTAAAAAACACGAAAAATATAGCGATCTGATTGCGCAGGAAGAGATTGAACGTTTGCAAAACTTACGCACACAATTGTTAAAACCCAACCTTTGGGGTAATCCTGATGAGAAAAAAGCCTGGCTAAAGAGATTGTGGTGGAAACTTCCGCTTGGTTTAAGGCCGTATTTATATTATAGTTACCGGATGATTTTTAAATTGGGTATTTTGGATAGTAAGACTGCACGTCGTTTTCATTATCTGCAAGGGCTCTGGTTTAGAAAACTGGTTGACAAAAAAATAAACAAACTCAGAAACCCCTAGCCATTAAAGGGAATAATTAGACGCGAAAAACCCTACATTTATCCAGAATAGCAATAATGATATGAACGAAATCCAGATCAAACAGGCAAAAAAAAAAGCAGATATAAAAGCAATCAAATTTGTAATTGCCCTTTTTGTACTCTATATCCTGTTTAGTCAGGGAAACTTATTTATGAACAGTGTGATGACCCCAGGTGCAAGGTATTATAATGCCGGCCTTGCTGAACATTTCAATTATATCCAAGGATTAAAGACTGCATTGATTGTTCCTTCAGTGTGGATTATCAAAGCTTTTGGGTTTTACGCCATTTACAATGAATCGGATGTAATGGTTGTGGCAGGTCCATATCTCAGGATCAATTATTCCTGTTTGGGTCTTGGTGTGATGAGTTTTTTGGCTGCCTTTGTACTGGCGTTCCCCGCTCCCTGGAAATCGACATTTAAGATGTTGGCCATTGGGATCCTCACCATCTATGTTTTAAATGTTTGCCGGATAGCGGGTTTAGGCGTTCTGCTCGGTTTCTTTGAATCACAGCGACAGAACTTTACCTATCATCACGAGGTTTTCAACGTAATTGTCTACATCTGCATTTTTGTAATGTTATATATCTGGATCAAGAAAACCACCAAAGGTATCGGCAAAACAAAAACCGAAGATACTATTCAATCTAAACAAGACTAATATACATTGAATAAAACGCAGCTAAATAAGAATTTTAATACAGGCAACTTCCAGATCGGCGCCTCCGCTTTGAAACAGTTTTTATGGTATTTTACCGATGTATTCTTTTTTAAAAGCCGGATCATGCCCATTAGTTCAGTTCTTGTTTTCCTTTTAAGGCTTTTTGGTGCCAGGATCGGAAAGCAGGTAAGGATCAAACCAGGTATCCATGTAAAATACCCCTGGAAGCTGATTATTGGAGATTTTAGTTGGCTGGCCGACTGTTATATTGAGAATTTGGACCTGGTAACTATTGGAGAGAACTGCTGCATTTCTCAGCAGGCCATGCTGATGACAGGCAACCATAATTACAGTAAAACGAACTTTGACCTGGTAACCGGTCCGATTAATATTGACGAAGGGGCCTGGGTTGGAGCAAGTGCTAAGGTTTGTCCTGGAGTTTATATCCATAACCATGCTGTACTTACTATGGGAAGCGTTGCAACGAAAACGCTTGATGCTTACAGCATTTATCAGGGCAATCCAGCCGTAAAAGTAAAGGAGCGGAAAATTCTTTAAAGCATGAATATGCCAATAATTATGCTGCATCATATTGGTAATCCTACCGGCACTGGATTGGAAAGTTGGCGTATTTCAGCACAAAAATTCAGCTTGCTGTTAGATTTGATTGAGCAAAAAGGATTTAAGACCACTACCTTCGAAGAAATAAGCCAAGGGAAACTTCAAGACCAGACAAAAAAGCTTATCCTGAGCTTTGATGACTGTCCAAATTCACTTTTTGAATTTGCCATACCTGAATTGTTGAAACGGAAAATGAAAGCAGTATTTTCTATCCCAACTGCACAGATTGGAGGATTTAACCAGTGGGATGTAACAGAACAGGGTTTCGCAAGCGTAGCACTGATGAGTGCAGAACAATTACAATATCTTTCCAGCCTGGGTATGGAAATTGCGAGCCACGGCAAACAACATTTAAGGGCTAGTAAGATCAGTGTACAGCAATTCGTTGAAGAAATTACAGCATCAAAACAGTCGCTCGAAAAGCTACTCGGCAAAAAAATCTATACATTGGCCTATCCCTATGGAGAAGTGCCCAAAAATCATCAACGATTGTTAAAAGATGCTGGTTATGCATATGGCATCTCTATCTATCAACCAAAAGAGAACAATTTTGCTTTGCGCAGAATAGGTATCCATCAATCCGATACTTCAAAATCTATTTCCTTCAAACTTGGCAAAAGCTATCAGCTGATGCGGCTTTTCCTCGACCCGCTCCTGTTCCTCGTCAAATTTTTCAGGGCCTGAAAAGGCCTACTTTCCATTTCTGCTGATTCGGGTTTGTGATTTCTTCAATGGAAAGAAAATTATATCGCTGTTTTAATTTCGCCCAAATTACTTCATGTCCAATATAATCGCACATGGATATGATGAAATATCCGCCATTGCTCAGATTTTCATTGATACATTTTTGAATGATTGATAAAGGTCTGTTGAAATAATACAGGGTTTCGTTGAAAATGATTACATCAAACTTTCCTTCCAACCTCTGGTAGTCGAAATCTAACTGCTTAAAGTTAACTTCCGGAAATGAAGTTCTTGCTTTTTCAACTGCATTGCCCGATATATCGATTCCCAGGTAATTTAATGGCGCCGCTCCCGCTTTAAGGTAATGATAAAGTACACCCTGGCCGCAGCCTACATCTAAAATTTTACCCGATCCATATTTCTTAAACAGATCTACAATAGCTAGATAATGATCTTTTTCAGCCTCAGCGTAAAGACAATCCCAATCTTTCCCTCCAAACTGCTTTTCCCATATCGATTTGGATACCCGGTTACCAAAGCCAAGCTTAGATAATACGCCTGTGTAAAGCAAGCGTCTGAATTTATTTTTGATCTTATCGAAAAGAAGCTCCATGTTAAAAACCGGGATTGATAAATGAATAATTCTCCCGAAAGATGGTTCTTTTGAGGATCATAAATATTTGTCAACAAATATAATTTTCCTAATAGAGAGATGAACAATAAAAAATATTTTATTCTTGTTTTAAAAATCGAGCTGAATTTCCATTTAACTAGGTAAACCAAAAAGTCTATTCATTTTTTAACTTTGCAAAACAAGCCTTTAAAAATTAGAAAAGAAATTTACCGAAATGAATGTTATCCTGGCCTCTACTTCTACGCTGTTTGGCGGTAATTATCTGGAATACTTAAAAGATGAGCTCATTACACTCTTTGCCGGGATAGATGAAATTATATTTATCCCTTTTGCAAGGCCAGGAGGCATTTCGCATGAAGAATATACGGCCAAAGCCTGCGATTTTTTCGCACAGCTAAATATCAGCGTTAAAGGCCTGCACGAATTTAACAACCCCATTGAGGCGATCCATACTGCCAAAGGTTTTTTTACCGGGGGAGGCAATACTTTTCTTTTGGTAAAAACACTTCATGAACTGGGACTGATGAAGCATCTAAGTGAAACCATCAAACAGGGTAAAGCTTATTTGGGCTGTAGCGCCGGAAGCAATATCGCCGGCATAAATATGAAAACCACTAATGATATGCCTATTGTGTATCCGCCCTCTTTTGATTGCATGCAACTGGTTCCTTTCAACCTTAACCCCCATTACCTCGACCCAAATCCGGAGTTAAAACATAATGGAGAAACAAGGGAAGCCAGGATCATGGAATTTCTAACGCAGAATAACATAAAGGTAGTAGGGCTGCGCGAAGGCAATTGGATCAGAATATTAGGCGATGAAATCACTACACAGGGAAGTGAATATACCAGGATATTTGAGGTAGGCAAAGCCGCCCATGAGCTCCCTCCAGGCAGTTCTTTGTTATAATTAATTTATTGAAGCGCAATACAGGGATCAAAAAATATCCCCTAAATATCTACAAGATTATGATGCTAAATCCATCATAACTTGCAGATACTTTCCCTAATAATACATTAGGAGGGAGAATTTATAAATCGCTATATTTAATTATAAACTTGAGTTTAATTAATAATGTGGTCGGGCCATTCTTTAGGCATTTTTTATTAGTGTCGTCACCCTGAATTCATTTCAGGGTCTTAATAACAGGAAAGATGCTGACCACGTAGTAGCTACAAGACACTTGAAAACCCTATTTCTACTTGTAAAATAAATTCAGCATGACGATCTCTGAGGTAAAGCGGCTGTAAAAAACCCACTATAATTTAAATATTAATCGAACTCCAGGTTACAAAGCTACAGACCTGCTCTTTTTTCGTGAACGCAGGTATATAACCAATCCGCCGAAAGCCGCAATCAATATTATAGGGATAATCAGCGTAGCCTGCAGAATTTCTGGCCCCGCCAGGTTTTTGGCATCGGCAAGCGCCTGCGCTGGAGCTGAATTCTCAGGAGCTTTTAAATAATCACCTAACGAGGCACCAGCAGGTAAATGTTTAACGATCAGGTTATCATAAAAACCACCCATAAACATCGTATAAATAGAAACAGCAAACATTCCTGCACCTCCCATCAGGTTTAGACCTAAGGCTCCCGATTTAGGAACATTCTCAGCGACAAAACCGATCATAGTCGGCCAGAAATAACAAACGCCTATACCAAAGATAATGGCTGCGAAAAAAACAGAATTCCCGGTAAATGTACTCAGCATGTAAAGCCCCAATGCGGCAAATATTGCTGATAAGAGCAGTACGCCCTGAGGGGCAAGACGGTGAACCACAGGTTCGGCAAAACCCCGGCCAATTACCATAATTCCGGTAGTCAGCGTAAGCAATAAAATGGCATTATCGGTTACATTTTTCAGTAATAAACCTATCCATTGACCGGTAAATAACTCGGTAATGGCCGTACCGAACATACAGATGAACATAAAGATAAACAATGGAGAAAGTACCGCTTTATACATATCTGAACTGGAGTAACCGGATGATACCCTTTCGGTAACCGGAAAATCCAGCTTTGAAAACAGGTATCCGTAAATTAAAGTCGGAATAATCATCATGGCCACCTGTACCTTCCAGCCCAGTCCGAGCTGAACAAACAGGGTAACCAGCAAGGTGCCGATCACAATACCACCGGGAAACCACAAGTGAAAATGATTTAAGCGGGTAGTTTTATTTTCCGGATATAAAGCGGCTACAAGGGGATTACACGCGGCCTCCACCGTGCCATTGGCAATGCCGATCAATAGCGTTGATAAAAACAGGCTCCAGTAGCCCTGAGCAAAAATGGTCAGCACGATCCCGGCCAAATGGAAGATAAAAGCCATTACCAGCAAACGTTTCATGCCGATCATATCGACCACAAATCCTCCGACTACAATTGCCAGCGGAAATCCCCAGAAGGCAGCAGCAGTAATGGTACCCAACTGACCGGTAGTCAATTGAAAATCGATGCCGAGCTGGTTCATGATACCGGCACGGATGCCGAAGGAAAGAGAGGTAACCAATAACGCCAGGCAGCTTGCCCAGAATAGTTTGGTGTTTTGAATTTTAAGCATATGTTTAGGTTTATATTTGGTTTAAAATTTGGTTATCTGCGGTTGTTCCGATGCACTTGCTCCCCAGCCCTTTGCTTTTTACCTGTAAGATCCTGGTCATTACCTGCACAAAAGTATTAGTCGCAATTAGTTTTTCATTGTGCATTAGCTATTTAATACGGTAAATTAAATATTTTTTCTAAAAAAACAATCGATTGCTTAGAAATAATAGCTGGATAGGCCGATGACATCAGTCCATAGCATACCCCGTTTGCTTCTAATTCTTATAAGTTTCTCTGATTATTCTGAAAAGTTCTTGTAGATGTTGCAGTGGTATATCCGATTCCCTGCCGAAGTTGTGTATTTCAGTGAAAGTTAAAGCGAATTATGGTTACAGTTTAAATGCGGAACGGGCGGCCGTTTTTCCTGAAACGCCCCGTTCATTCTTAATTCAGAAATATTTCATCTACAAAAAGCCAGGCCGGCTGTCCTTTAGCAGGATGCCACTCTGGTAGCTTTTTTAGGTTTTTGGCTATAATCTTTAAGCAGGAAATATGCTGAGGCTTAAACTTGGCTTCAATTTTAATGAACTCGCGTTCCTCCATTTTTTCTGGTATGTCGGGTCTTACCCTACCCAGTAAACGCAGTTTATCTTTATCTGTCCCGCCCCATATCTCTACTTCGGTAGGCGGGAATATGTAGGGCTGTATCTGCTTCATCGCATGTAAGGTTACCGACTGCATGGTAACCGGCCTTTTAAAGTAAAGCATCGCCTCCATATTATTTTCCCTGAAAGCGATCCACTTGCCCAGGTTGAAATCATAGTCTCCCAATTGATTATCAACCAGAACCTTTGCCCCTCCAGCCCTGTATTTATCATTGGCTGGCAACAAAAATGAGATGCTGTCTGGTTTATAAGTGCTTTTGTAAAAATTAGCACTCAGCAGATCACTGCCGTACCAGCCTGCTTTGTATGCTCTGGCCTTAACCGTGGTATTCCCGCTAAGAACAATTTCCCTGTTATAGATAGGGGATTTAAGGCTGTCGGGTTCTGTCCCATCTGTAGTGTACCTGATTTTAACCCCATTTATCAGGTGCTTCAATTGCAGGGTAATGGCATCTTTAAAAACAGTAACATCCGTATTCAGACGGGGCTTGTTCAATTTAACGGGGTGTTTTCCATCATCTTTAAAGCCCGCAATCACGGTCAGGTTCTTATTTGTTTTTTGTAGCTGAGATACTTCCGCCTCAGTCAGTCCTGTATTCCATAAAGTCAGCTGTTTGAGGCCATTCATGTTTACAACCTGTTTGACAAATTTATAATTCACTCTGGTACCAGAAAGGGACAAAGTATTTAAATGTTCTAAAGCCGTTAAATACTTTAATCCTGTTCCGTTGATGTTCGTAAAATTCAGGTTCAGTTTACGCAGATTTTCAAAGCCAGCGATGGTTTTCAGGTCTTCATCGCCAAGTGGCATACCGCTCAGGTTTAATGATACAATCTGCTTTTTAAGCTCGCTCAGTTCCTTTAACACTGATGGTTTATAAACACTTTTATTATAGATATTTACTGCCAAGGCCGGCGATTCCTTAGCTAAGGGGTAAATATTTCTGTAGTTATTGTTCAGTTTTTTAACGGTGGCCTCATCTGCTGCTGCAAACCCGAATTTCTCCTCTGGCGCATTGGCCGGGGCTAAAAAGGTGGTCGCCAATAACCGTAAAGAATCATTTGCAGGTAAATCCATGACCTTCTTCTTCATTTCAGCATTGCTTTTTACCCAAAGTTTCAAAAGCTCCATCTCTTTTTCGCTCAGTTGGGATTTCCCTCTGGGGGGCATATGCTTTTTTTCATCCAATGGCAGGTGTATCCGTTCGAGTAGCAAACTGAGCCCAGGTTTTCCGGGGACAAAGAGCTTTCCTGTTTTCCCGCCTTTAAGAATCGAGCCGGCATTATCCATGATCAGATTGCCTTTCGCCTTTTCGATATTATGGCAGCTGAGGCACTTCTGAGAAAATATGGGCATAACCACATCTTCAAATATTTTTGCCTGCTCCAGCGGAACACTGGCCTTTTCAACAGGCGTGCTTACCGGCTCCAGTACAAAATTATCTCCATGGGTTAATGCCGCACCATAGTGGCCGGCAAGGATTACAAAGAATATCGTAAGCACAGCTCCAGCCCTTGCCAGCCGCAGTTTATACCAGGCAGAATTCCTGCAGTAATAAATAAGGGTGGTGATGAGGACGATACTTACTCCCGTCCATTTATGCCATTGCAACGTGCTTCCCGAATACGCCTCTTCTTTAGAGAGGAACAGCCCCATGATAACGGTTACCGCTGAAAAAAGCGTACCAGAAAGCAGTAGCCAGGAAGTAAAATCATGGTAGAGTTTTTCTTTGGCATAAGCATCTTTAAAGCGGAAAAACTCCATCAGCATCGCCAACAGCAGAATAACGATCGGAAAATGCAGTACCATGGGGTGCATCCTTCCCAGCGGCTGTAACCAATATGGAACTGAAATCCTGTGGCCAAAAACCAGTAAAAAAATAATAAAGGCATTTGCCATGAACAGTACATTCTCTGCAAAACCCTTCAGCGTGATTTTCATTATATGCGTGTGAATTTATATGGATATACTTTTCCCGATGCCCATTGCGCGACATATAGATTTTCATCGTTATCTACGCACACATCGTGCGGGTTCAACAAAATCTTTTCCGCCTGGGCCATAGGCTGCAGCACCCCGTCTTTGTAAACTGGCAGCGTTCCCCCTATATTGGATATTACGTTATTGTTTTTATCCAAAATGGTCGTAAAGCCGCTTCCGTCCTTACTTAGGTCAGGCGAGCGCAATACTGCCGCATACAGGTAATCATTTTTTATCACCGGCCTGCAGACGCAGGCACCTGGAAGCGAGATAACCTCTTTCAGATTACCCTGCAGATCAAAGCGTTTAAAGCAGTTGCGCGTACGATCTGTAACCAGCAAGCTTGGCGTGCTACTCCGTTTATCGATGCAGACCCCGTGGGCGTTATCAAGGTGTTTGGTTTCAGCTCCCCTGCCCCCAAAATAACTGCGCAGTTTACCATCGGCACTATAATGGAACACATACTGCAGGCCATAACCGTCAGCAATAAAAAAATCACCGTTATCAGCTACTGCTGTTTCAGTTGGCACAAATTCTTCTTTCTTTTTATATAGACCAGTTTCCATCGGGTAATCAATGGTCATCAGAATCTTGCCATCCAATGTGGTTTTATAAACCTGGTGCCGGTTGGTATCTGTAATAAAAAGAAACTCCTTGCCGTTTTCCTTTGCCAGGGTAAGCCCATGGCCACCGGGAAATTCATGTCCCCAGCTTTCTAGCAGTTTCCCTGATTTATTATAAATGAGGATATTGTTTTTAGTCTCGTTGGTCAACAGGATAATTCTTCCCTTGGCATCCTGTACCATCTCATGGCAATCATTTACCGGGTTTCTCAAAGGGTTCAGCTGTCCCCATTTGTTATCCAGCATATAGCGCATATTGTTATGCCCATAAACAGGTCCCTTAGGTTTTGCCAGCAGATCTTTGGCAATAAAGAAACTGGCAGATACTACTGTAGTATGTTTTATAAATTTTCTTCTGTCCATAAACAGGATTTATATTAAAATGTCATTGATTACCTTACCGCTCACATCGGTCAGCCTATAACGGCGGCCCAGATGTTTGAATATCAGTTTCTCGTGGTTTAGCCCAAGCTGATGCAGCACGGTTGCCTGAAAATCATGCACGTGTACAGGATCTTTAATGATGTTATAACCAAAATCGTCGGATTCGCCATGCACTATCCCGGGTTTCACTCCTCCTCCGGCCATCCATATACTGAAACAGCGCGGATGATGGTCACGCCCGTAATTATCTTTGGTCATCTTGCCCTGGCTGTAATTGGTCCTACCGAATTCACCGCCCCAGATGACCAGGGTTTCGTCCAATAGCCCGCGTTGCTTAAGATCGGTGATCAGTGCAGCCGAAGCCTGATCCACATCTTTTGCCTGTGAGGCCATCTCCGAGGGAAGATTTCCATGCTGGTCCCATCCCTGGTGGTACAACTGTACAAAGCGAACGCCGTTTTCACTTAGTTTTCTGGCAAGCAGACAATTGGCCGCGAAGGTTCCTGGTACCAGGCAATCCGAGCCGTAGAGTTTGATGATATCATCCGGTTCTTTAGAAAGGTCGGTAATTTCGGGTACGGCAGTCTGCATCCGGTAAGCCATTTCATATTGCTGTACCTTGGCATTGATCTCCGGATCACCAAATTCCTTGTACGACATGTCATTCATCTCCGCCAGCTTATCAAGCATTTTTCTGCGTTCAAACCTGTTGAGCCCTTCAGGGTCCTTAAGGTAGAGTACCGGATCTTCTCCACTGCTGAAATGTACCCCCTGATGCGTTGAATCCAAAAACCCGTTTGTCCATAATTTCGAGTAAACCCCTTGCCCGTTACCTTTGCCGCGAGAGAGGAGGACAGTAAAAGCCGGCAGGTTTTTATTTTCACTACCAAGCCCGTAACTGAGCCAGGCACCCATGCTTGGCCGGTTTCCCTGTTGCGCCCCTGTTTGAAAGAAGGTCAGTGCCGGATCATGGTTTATCGCCTCGGTAAACATGGATTTAATGATACAGATATCATCAACCACCTTTGCTGTATGAGGAAACAGGTCGCTTATCCATGCTCTTGATTCGCCATATTGTTTAAAATCATAGTATGATCCCACCAGTGGAAAGGATGCCTGATTGGCTGTCATTCCGGTAAGCCGTTGCCCTGCACGGATAGATGCAGGAAGTTCCTGTCCCATCATCTCCCTGAGCTTAGGCTTATAGTCAAAAGACTCGAGCTGCGAGGGCGCCCCGTTCTGGAACAGATAGATTACCCTTTTGGCCTTTGGTGCAAAATCGGGAAGGCCAGCTAACATATCGCTTTCATCCATGCTGCCCGAAAAGAGATCAGGCATCAGCAGGGAGCCAAGGGCAACGCTTCCAAGCCCTAAGCTTAGCCTGGAGAGAAAACGTCGCCTGTTAAAGTTAAGCCCATGTTCTAAAATATCCTTTTGCATATATCAGGTTTTTGTAATGGTTTCCTCTAAATTATAAATGGTGGTAATCACTTCCATCATTGCGGCCAGTGAGACCTTGTTGATGTTTTTAGGAAGTGGGTACTCGCCCACAGTCAATACTTTCTCTGCATCTTTCCCACCTTTAAATATCTTTTGTTGATCTACATAATAAGAACTGAGCAGTTTTATCTCCTTTTCATTGGGAATCCTGCATACAATCATCCGGAATGCCTTCTTGATTTTATCCTCAGTAGTGTTCTTTTCCTGTAGAAGTCTCGCTGCAAGAACGCGTGAAGCCTCCAGTACCGTTGGATCATTTAACATCACCAGCGCCTGAAGCGGGGTATTGGTGTTTAACCGTTTCACCTCGCACTGATCGCGGTTACTGGCATCGAAAACACCCATTGAAGGCGGTGGAACCGTACGTTTGATAAAAGTATACATTCCCCTGCGGTAAAGGTCCTCGGCATGGTCCTGGCGGTAGGAGGCCAATATACCACGACCGGAGGTCGCTCCTTCCCAAAGCCCGGCAGGCTGATAAGGTTTTACACTCGGACCGCCTATGGTCTTAACCAATAAGCCACTACTAGCCAGCACCACATCTCTTATGGATTCTGCCGGGATGCGGTAACGTGGCGCACGTGCGAGCAGGATATTTTCAGGGTCGGTTTTTAATTTCTCTTTTGATACGACTGCAGATTGCTGGTAAGTCGCTGAGCTTACGATCTGTTTGACCAGACGCTTGATGTTCCAGCCATGGTCCATAAAATCTACCGCCAGCCAGTCCAGTAGTTCAGGATGCGAGGGAAGTTCGCCCTGCATGCCGAAATCACCTGAGGTCTTAACAATACCACGTCCAAAAAACTCCTGCCAGATCTGGTTCACGAATACCCTTGCTGTAAGCGGGTTTTTCCTATCGAAGAGCCACTGCGTTAAACCCAGACGATTCTTTGGATATTTATCGCTGAAAGCGAGCAAAGATTTCGGGGTACCGGCCTGTACTTCTTCACCGTGCGCATCATATACCCCCCTATTGAGGATATAGGTTTTACGTAGTGTATCCCTATCTCCCATTACCGAAACAATCAATTTATTGGTATCTCTCTTATTTACAAAAGCCAATATCTTTTTGATATCTTCATTGCTGATTTCCATCAACGGTTTTTTTGCGTAGGTTTCAGCCCCCCCCACGGTTGACTGAAGTCCGACTTCTTTAACATTGTTAAAAAAAGCATATAACTGATAATATTCCTTTTGAGAGAAGGGATCATATTTATGATCGTGACAGTGGGCACATTCTATTGTGGCAGCCAGCATAGCTTTGCCAAAGGTATTTACCCGGTCTGTTACGTATTCTACACGGTATTCTTCATCAATTACCCCGCCCTCCTCGGTGATTTTGTGGTTCCGGTTAAAGCCAGTCGCAAGCAACTGCTCCTTGGTAGCATTAGGCATCAGGTCTCCAGCGAGCTGCCAGCTGATAAACTGCTTGTAGGGCATATTGGTATTGAAAGCATGGATAACCCAGTCCCTCCACGGCCATTGACTGCGATAGTTGTCGTCCTGATAACCATGCGAATCGGCATAACGTGCCACATCCAGCCAATGCAGGGCCATCTTCTCCCCATATGCGGGGCGCTGCAGGAGTGACTCCACGACCTTTTCATAGGCATTGTTGCTATTATCGGCCATGAACCTATTCATCATCTCCATATCAGGTGGTAGGCCGGTAAGGTCGAGGCTAACCCGTTTCGATAATCTTTCTTTATCTGCCTGTTCATTTGGTTTTATCCCTTTTTGCTCCAATTTCTGCAGGATGAAATAATCGATTTCGTTTTTTGCCCATTCCTTATTTTCCACTTTTGGGATCTGATGGCTTTTTGGTGGCGTAAAGGCCCAGTGCCGCTCATATTTAGCGCCTTGTTTGATCCATTTTTCGATCACTGCAATTTCATGCGCGGTTAGTTTGAGATTGGAGGATTTAGGGGGCATAAGCTGGCTTGAATCCTGGCTAGAAATGCGCAAAAAAAGTTCAGAGGCCAAGGGTTTAAAGGGGACAAGCGCATGCGCAGAAGGCTTGTCTTTCAAAGCTTTATAAGCTTCTTCCGCGATATCCAGCCTTAAATCTGCTTCACGTTTATTGGCATCAGGACCGTGACAGATAAAACATTTGTCGGACAGTATCGGCCGGACATGAAAATTATAACTGATGCTATCGGGTATCTGCTCCTGTGCAACCTGGCTCGTGGACGAACTATTGCACGCCTGTATGGCATATATAATGGCCGAAAACAACAGCATTAAATAAAAAAGCCTACGGTTCATACTGATTATATTTGGTTCTGGCCCTGATGACGAGGTGATCATCGTCAGGGCCACTATAATAATAAATAACTAAAACGGTTAACACAATGGACTATCCTACACAATACCATGGACTATCTTATTGTAAATGAACAGAAACCTTGTTCTATCCACTTGTAATCAGCGCTTAATTTAAAATAAAACTGGCGGGGCCGAATGATGTTAAATCAGTACTGAACAGGTTGTTTTTCACTTCTATTTTCTGCCCGGTTATCTCTCCCCTTAAATTTACAGGTGTTGCGTATTTTACGCTCATTTCTCCCGGAAGGTTGATCGTTACCTTCCCTTTAGTCCCTGCCTGTTCCCAGATCCGCAGCAGCGTACCCCGGTTACCATCAGGGTCTGCTCCGAAAGCAGTTACCAGTACGCCTTTACGCGAAAGAGAAATCCCGCTTTTTTCGCGCGGCAGCTTTGCACCTATACCGCTTGCGGTGATAGAAAATAAGGGCATTCTGGCTTCCCAAGACTTAATGGCAATATTTTCAGCGGTGTTTTCATTTTTCCCTACCGTCCAGATCCTCACCTTTTCGCTCCAGGTGCCCTCTGTCCAGTATGGGAAATTGGTGTTCCACATGTTATTATAAAGATTTACAAAAGCAGAAGCTTTTTTGGGCAAGTAGTCATAATCATATTTCCAGAGCCCAGGTTCTCCAAAACTCATTAATGGGGCATCAACCGCACAGATCCCAACCCCAACACCTCCATGCTCTTTTAACACGGCACCGGTATTTACGCCATAGATATAGCGGTTGCCTCCAGTAATCTGATCCGTTGCCAGATCCATCACCCCACCGATTCTTCCTACCTTAAAATCAGGCTTGTTGATGTTAAAAGGAAAACATAACCAGCCTCCCTCCGGAAGGGTGTTAGCGGCTTTATCCTTGATCTTCCATTCTACATCAACAAAGGGCTGTGCTTTTTGAAAGGTAAATCTTAGAGATACAGATTTGGCGATACCTTGCGTATTACCATTGGTCAGGGTAACAATATCAGCAAAGGCCGACTGCGCAACATTCATTTTCCAGTTGTTGAGCGCAACAGCTGAATAAGGAATATTCTTTGGCATATTCGGTTTTGTCGATGCATTAAATGAATTGGAAAGCGTGCAATATTTATTATAATAATCTACTGTCTGCTGATAGCTGAAATTCTCATGTAAAAACTGTCCCAGTACAAAATTATCGCCCTTCGAAACAAGTTCTTTTCCGCTTGATTTTTCGATCAAAGAAGCAATACCACCGCGACTGGTATCAAAACGTACCGTAAAATATTTCGTATCCAAAATAGCTGGATGATTAGCTAAAGTAACCCCGTTTTTCTCATCGTTCTTTATAACCTTATAACCGTTGGCCGGTATATCATTGACCCAGATCTTTTTGCTGCCAATACTGATCTCTCCACCTCTTGCCCATGGCAATGTATTGTATACGATGATTTCTCCGGCATTCGCCTTCACATTTTGTGCAAGAATGGCTAACCTTTTATCCAGTTCTTTTGAGACAATACTATCTGTAATTTTTATATATCGCCTGTGCTCCTCAAAACTGCTTTCAAACTTTTCATAAAAGCCTTCGGCCCTCGCCTGGACGAAATCATTGCCATAGCGGTACCTTTCAATGCCCATATTTTTACCATCCATGGAGAAAAAGCCCCATCCGGGTGTCATCGCTCCCCAGGTATGTTCGCCATAAAGCATGCTGTTTTCATAGGAAACGGCCAATTTGTCTTCAACTGATCCACTCCGTAGCTTCCAGAGGTTTAACTGCGTATTTAAAATATCCAGAACAGGTTGAAGCGGACGGATGTTCCTCGCCATTTTGGTTTCCTGTGGCATGGCCATTACACCATGTATCCAGGGATCAACCATATCACCCTTTATAACAGGCAGATCAGGGTTTTCGGCTAATAATGCGTTTGCAAAATCATCCAATGTCCCAATATGAACTTTAGCCCCTTTTATTTTCCCCGCTTCTTTCTTTACCTGTTCTACCTGACCTGGTGAAGGGGGACCTTCGTTATCATGAGTCATTGAAACCGCTAAATAATTTTTCGAAGGCCAGTCATCGGGCGGCGTTAGCTTTGATCCATATTCTGTTGAATAATTACAGAGTATCCTTGAACCGTCCGGACCTTGCCACCAAAATAGTTCAGGCAATATAGGTCCGCGATTAGCATAATTCCTTCCGATCTGCAAGAATTTGATTCCTGCATGATGCAATAATGTAGGCAAAAACCAACTGTGTGCAGGCACATCGGTCATCTTTGCCGCAATAGGCAGTTTTAGTCCGTATTTCCGGGCTATTTTAGAGGAAAATCCAAGCGACCGAACATAGTCTTCTGCTTCAAACACATCAGTGTGGATCGTGGCCGGAAAAGCATGCACATTTATATATCCTTCCGTCAAGGCCTGTTCGATTTTCTTTTTCCGCTCTGGAGTCTGCTGATCACCCAGAATATCTCCCCACATCGGCCAGCCGGCAATGGTCCATTTAAACCGGTCTGAACTTTTCTTGGTCCTTTCCTGTTCAATAAGCCCAATTGCATTATCCATCATATCTACCCGGTATTTCTTTAAAACCTCTTTTGCAGACATGGTATAACCTAAATCGCAATGGGTTTTAAAGACGATCCAGATATCAGTTACCCCTGGAGAAGTATGCCCAAGTAATAAATTTGAGGGTTGTTTAGGAACGGGAATCGGAGATTTTGGCTGGTCTTGCCCCATTACATCTTGATTAAAAAACAATATGGGTAGAATGACGCCTATAAAGCATTCCAAGATATTGTATTTCCATAAATAATTTTTCAATCTCATGATTACAATCTTATACAGGTAACCTAGGCGCCAAAGAAACAACACCCAGAATTTCTAACTATATAAAGGTTAAAATATAACCCGTCCCCAACTACAAGTAATTTGACAATTAGTTATGTTTTTTTGTGATTGTAAAAACAAAGTTTATGTCCGGATCTTTTATTTATTACCTCGCTACTACTGTCCTTTTTTTTCAATTGAAACTTAAAATTGGTATCATCTCATTTTAGCAGATTATCTTCATTCTTTTTACCAAACTCTCATTTTCTGCTTTCCGGTTTGCAATATCTCAAACGGTCCGGGCGAAGGATTTAGCTGGTTGCGGGCATTGCCTAAATAATCAGCAGCAATTTTCAGCAGAGTGCCATCCACATTTTCAAATGGAAGATTTGGAATAACCGCTTTACCCAGTGTAGCTGTTGTGACGATTTTTCTTTTTTGCTGGAGCAGCCAGTTTTTATCCAGCGCAATTTCCAGATACATTTTATTCCCTTCCGGGATCAACTTTGCCCCCGCATCAAAATTTTCATCTGCTATAAAATTCTTTTCTACGGCGTCTATATCCGGAACATTTTTGATTTTCTCTTTTGATGCTGCATTTATTTCACCAAAAGTTCTCGGCTTATTATCTGGTGCAGCCCTCGTTGACCCTTTGGTATAGACATTACCATCGAAGGTTACAGGCAATATATTTTTCGCATAGTCTCTTGCATCCCCGCTCTCCACAAATAAATTATTGATAAACTGAACATCTCCCGCCGGGTTATCGTGTAGGGCTACGATATCAGTAGCATGTGGCTTGTGGTAAGGTGTTAAACGGCTGTCATATGATATAACCTTTATTTTGCCCCCAAAAATGTTATGTGCAAATGCTGCTCCACTTGAATTCATATACAACGACACCTTCGAAAGAAAAACATTATTATAAACCATCATCGGGCCATGGTCAACTTCCAAAAACAGATCCCACTGCATATTGTCATACATCAGATTATTGGCAACATGAACGCCCTGTGCCATCCAGTCGAGCCAGATACCCATATCCGAACGATAGATCTGATTTCCCATAATCTGTACATCGACAGCACCATGAAACTTGATGCCCGCCATTTCATAACCACTAAAGCGTCTTTTGACATGGATGTCATGGATTTTATTTCCTGAAATTGTACTGAAAGCACAGCCCATACTGCCCACAATCCCTGTCTGCTCGCAAAAAGCAATGGCATTATTACGAACGATATGCCCTCCTATATTTTTCTTGTTCCATTTATTGGCCAGGGCACGGTTGATGGTTCCTACATAACCCGCTGCAGATTCGGCCTTGTTGTCCCACTCATCACCATATTTTCCCAGTGCTACACCCGAACATTTTGAATAACTGATCTCATTGTTTTCGATAATCCAGCCTTTACTCCAATGGGTTCCGATCACGCCTTTCTGTTCCGCTGTAGGCGGTGCCCAGTTGGTTGCAGCATGGCACAGGATAAAGCCTTTCACTGTAATGTAATTCACAAATGCTTTCTTCGGATAAAAAACCGTTTCACGTGCATTGACCTCAATGAGTTCCTTATTTGGGTCCACACCGATAAACTGGGCGTAGATTGTGGTGTTTTTGGCGTCCACATCTGCAAACCAAAGGGGATCATCTGCCTTGGCAGCCTTCATCACTTCTTCTTTTTTCGCAGCTTCCATCAACCATTTTCCGTTCAGATACACACAACCCGTATGATGCTGACGGTTTTTGGCTATAAACCAGTCGCCTTTTATCAAAATATCGAAAGGATTGTGATTCCCGAACAGTGTATTGGGCACAACAGCCTTCCAGGTATCGTAATCTGTTTTTTCCCACTTTTTTACAATTTCAGATCCTTTGACAAACACTTTCTCGCCTTTCGCAGCCTGATAGGTAATCCGTTTTACATCGGAGGTTCCACCTATTTCCGGTTCAATGCTTTCACGGTAGGTACCTGCATGAACGGTAATCACATCTCCTGCCTTTGCCTTTTTTGCCGCAGCAGAAATCGTTTTTAAAGGCAATTCTTTAGAACCTTTGTTGGCATCATTACCTTTTGCAGCCCAAACGTGGTATTCTGTTTGGGCCATTACTATTTTTGCCGAGCATAATGCCAGAACAATCATAAAAAATGTTTTCGTCATGTTTTTTCTATTTGTGTTTATTTGGTTTTCGAACTTAGTACTTCATTTTATCTAACCTTTGTAAAAACTTCTTCTTTAACTAACCAAAATCCCCTCCAATCAGAACAGTTTTCAAAATGTAATGCGTTTATGCAATTATAGATTTCCTGATCAATAGGTCTAATAAGCCTACTTGTTTGCATTATGTCTGCTTCCATCGGGGTTCTTTCCCTCGCAGACAGTCTCCGGTTTTATCAATGTAAGTTTTGTAAGTATTTAATGTTCTATAGCCCCAATATGGATATTCATGATTAGTTAAGTACCCGGCAATTTGAAGGGCGCACAGTATTGGTTATTTATGGATAAAGAAATCAGGTGGACAAATAAGAATTACAGAACTCACCTCACCAGAGCAAAAATTACCAAACACATGGGATATCACTGATTTACAATACACTAAAACCAGAAAAATGGAGTCGAATGATTGGCATCTGCCATTTTATATTGGATACATGGAGTTTTATTTAAAAATATTCATTAACCTAAATTAGGTCTAAACTTCTACCTTAACCAATACTATTTCCACTAAAAACAATGTTTTTTTGATCACACAGCTATATAACCAACAGACAGTTGGATATAAGATTTCACAACAATGGTTTATAGCTAATTTTGGGCTGCAATTGTTTACTATGCAAATGCTGAAACAGTGGGAAAGGGCAGGACACTGACTCACTGAACGCATTTTTCTCCAACAGCTACGAGCATTTCACAAGGTCCCCAAAAACCATCTTCTGTTTCAAATTCCTGAAGTGCAATTTCAATTTCTTTCCAAACAGCTTCTTTCTCTGGACCTGACAAACCACTCATCATCTGATGTAAGGCACCAAACGATTCTTTTTCGAACCGCAAACACTCTTTTGCAGACTCAAATAGCAAAGGAGCTTCAACGAGTTCTGATTTTAAGTTTGTGAATCCGGCTTGTAAAAATGCTTTTTCAATAATACCTTCTGCGCCTAAACTAAAAGGACCGGGTTGGCCGGGCAAGGGCGGTGGCAGCTTGGCCCGGTTGCGGATTATGGATACAGGAACCGAGAAGAATTTATTTCTTTCGGGAGTGGAGTAAACAATAGCTGCCATTTTCCCGCCAGGCTTTAACACCCGCAACATTTCTTTCAGCGCTTTTTGCTGATCTGGAAAATAAATAAGTCCGACCCTGGAAATCACAGCATCAAATGTTCCATCTTCAAGCTTGAGGTTTTCACCATCCATTACTTTTGTCTCTATGTTATCTATTCCGGCCTGCTGGGCCATCTGCTTAGCAAACGCTAGAATATTGGAAGAAATATCAGTAGCTAAAACATACCCTGTAACACCAACTTTTTTTGCTGTGGCAATAGATTGTTCCCCAGCACCGGCAGCAATATCAAGCACATATTGACCGCTAGTGATGTCCGCCATTTCTAACATTCTCTCGGTTGTTTTACCAAGCCATTTGTTTAACGTAGGACTCCAGCGGTACCAGGCTGCCGCTGTTTCCTGCCATTGCCGATGGGTCGTTTTTTTATATGCGATAGGGTCAAATTGAGGAATATCCGGATCCATACAATTTTAATTCTAGAAGTGAATAATGGTGCCTTTATCTGGCCTTGCCCGAAAAACGGAAAACATAGTTAATGATAATCTGAAACAGAGGGTTTGCTAATTTAAATATACGCATTTAATGGCATTAAACTTAATTCTTTAATTGGCCCAGTAAGCCCTACAAGCATTTGCGCTCCCATTTCTTTTGCGGTCTGTTACTGAAGTCTATTGAATCGCCTTTTAGGATCTGTGATCTGGCTTCGAATGCATTTCTTTTAGATTCTTCAGGATCATTTTACAAAACTGACCTTGTTTTATGTTCTCCAATTGACCGATAAGATCAGACGCCGACTCTCAGCCACACCTAATCAAGGTGGTATTTATTAAAATACCGGATATACTTTTCCACGACCTACATAACCCAATAAGCTTACGGTTTATTTTCAGATGAATTTCCGATCAATGACTACATTTTATCTTCTCCCGGCATTATGTATCCTATCAAAACGGCGCAGAACAGCCCGGTAAGTGGTAAGGCTGCTCAACAGGTCTTTTAGCTAAAGTTGTAATACCTCGTCCCCCTTTACCTTTCCCGTATTTTTTAGGTTTACCGAAATCCTTATTTCATCACCGTTTTGTATTTTGCCATATCGGTGCTTAATCCGCTAAATTCAAAACAGATATAACTCAGTTATCTCATCGAATTAGCTAGGGTTTTAATTTCCTGAAAATAATGGTCTCTCCTCCCTTTGCCTTTAAATCAAATGAGAGAACAGTTGCCGAATCTACCTTTATTTTCCTGATCCGGATTTTTGTGGCAGTTTCGAGTGAAGCATCATCAGTATAAATAGTAGCCTCGTACCTGGTCTTTTTGGCTAGAAAATTAAGCGGTAAAGTGAAGCTCCTCGATTGATCGGTCATTGTACCGAGATACCAATCGTTCCCATTTTTTCTCACCATAGTCCCATATTCTCCTATCTTCCCATCGAGTACCTTGGTATCATCCCATACCGTTGGCAGCGCATCATAAAAACTAAGATCAGGTATTTCATCTATTACGGAAGCTGCTGATCCTGTTCCTCCTTTGGCCCTTGGCGAATCGGCAGGGCGGTCATACCAATAAACAAATTGCCAGGGGCTATATAAACAGATTGCTTTCGCCATTTGCGATGCATGTGAGCCCATTTGATCTACCCTTGGTGCGAAATAACAATTTGTAGCATCAGCAGCGCCAGCCAACATCCGGGTAAACATGGTGGTTAGTGCCTGTTTGCTGTCAGGGCTTTCTTCATCGCCGCGCACGCCCTCCTGGGTCATTAAATTAGGATAGGTTCTTGAATATCCAGTTGGGCGATAATCATCATGGATATCCAACATCAGTTTATGATCTCCTGCTTTTCTAATGGCCTGGTGCAACCAGCTAATATTCTGCTGCGAATTTACATTCACAAAGCCATATTTCAATCCTGCCACACCCCACGATTTATATAATGGAAGGATAGTATCGATCTGTTTTGTTAATGCCCTTTGATTCACATAGAGGATCACACCAACACCTTTACTTTTTCCATAAGCAATAATTTCCTGAAGATCTAATGGGCCTGGAGACCTCGAGGCATCTACGTTTACGGCCAATGCACTGGCTGCATTATCATACTCGTGGCCATACCAGCCTGCATCGAATTCTATGTACTGGAGATGATGTTTGGCAGCAAAATCAATAGAAGCCTTACCACCAACCGTTGTTAAAGTTACCTCACGGATTACCTTTCCAGGTTTTATCCACGATACATCTTTCAATGGCGTGGGTTTATTCAAGTTCAATATGAAAAAGTTATTTTCTAATAATTTTCCAGCAGATTCTGCGACCATTATGTAGCGCCATGGTGTTGAAAAACTACTGTTAAAAACCGACTTCCCTTTCAGCGCAGCAGTTATCAATAAGCTGTCTTTTAGGGATCGGTCAAATTTCATCTGAGCAAAATTGGCTAAAGCCGCTTCGCCAAGCGCCACCAAACATTTTGGGTTGACCTCAATCACATAAGGACGCTCTGAACCATTCGGTGTTTTACTCACAGTCCCTTTAATATAATTGGCCTGCGATTCCCTTGCAATCCAGGAAGGATGATCCTGGGTAAACCGGAAACCTGTAAGCTCACGGCTAATGGTTACCTGCTTCTGAGCATTGATATTGTATTGAAAGGCTAATCCTTCATTGTATAGTCGAAAATCCATCGAAAAAGAACGGAAGGGCTTTGTGTTCTCCTTAAACTGGATGGTTACATTCCTGTAATGATCAACATAAGTATTCTTCTCTCCATAAACCGGTTTCCAGGTATCTTTTACCAATTTTTGGCTAACCGAAACAATTTCCAGATTACTGGATAAAGGATCTTCTCCTTCAAATTCAAGCCCAAGAGGTGATGCAACGATTACAACATTCCCCTTAAACATAACCGTATAGTTTAACGCAGATTTATCCTGCATTGCTGTACTGAGGGTTAGGACTATTTTATTGTCGGGACTCGAAACCTTAACTTCTTTTGCCTGCACAAACTGGCCAAGGGCTATAAAAAAAAGTACTACAAGAAATTTATTCATTGTTTATTTTGTAAGTGCTATAATCTAAATATTTGATCATTGGCGAACCAACAGCAAAAAACGAAGCCTCAATATCTCATAGTTACTTCTTCAAACAGCTGATTTTCTGATTGATTGGGATGATCTTCATTTCGATAATAATATTTGGTCAGCTCAATGATAACAAATCTGAAGATAATTTTGCTGAAAATGCGATAAATAAAAATCGACCGATACCCTTAAATTCCGTTGGGCTTTCTTAAATACCCTTAATTAATAATGTATCATGTTACTGAAAGTTAAATTTGATTTTCTCCGTTTCATTCTATAAATTGAGGCGGAATCTTATCCAAGCTCCATTAACCGTTATGAAAAGATATCTTTTTATTCTCTTTTTAGCAATCTCTTTTTCTGTACAGGCACAGTCTAACGCTGCCAATTACAAATACATCATTGTGCCCGAGAAATTTAGTTTTCTCAAACAGATTAATCAATATGGTTTAAATACGCTAACAAAAGCTTTTTTTGAGGAGAAAGGTTTTACGGTTTATTTTGATAATTCGGAAATACCAGAAGAAATTGCAACAGATAGATGCAAGGCCCTGGTAGTAGAAGTGCAGGAAAACAATAGTATGTTCGTTACCAATCTTACCCTTTTACTTAAAGATTGCAAGGGCACTGTAGTGATAAAAAGCAAGGCAGGCAAGAGTAGGGAGAAAGAATATGAAACCTCTTACAACATGGCATTGAGAGACGCTTTTACGTCTTTTAACGATTTTAAATATGTAGCAGGCAACCCAACTGCGGCTACCAATCCAACACCTGCCCCTGCAAATGTAGCGGTTAAAACAGTGCCTGTACCAGTTGATCAGCCAATCGCCAAAACAGAACAACAAGAGGGGTTATTGTATGCGCAACCTATAAGCAATGGTTACCAACTGATAGATGCAAGCCCTAAAATTGTAATGACCTTACTCAAAACCTCTGTCGAGGACTGTTACATTTCCAGCAATGGAAACGGGAACGGTGTGGTTTTAAAAAAGAATGGAACCTGGTTCTTCGAGTACTACAAAAACAATGGTCTTGTTTCCGAAAAACTATCGATTAAATTCTAATGCCGTTTAAACAGGGAAAACAAAATGGACTTAACTATTTTTTTGAAACCCGCCACTACCTCTTCCACCGTCCAGTATTTCTGTTCTTCAGCAGATGATATCCTTATTCCTTTTAAACCGAAAGGCTTTGTGGTTATTGCCAAAACCTTAAGCCGTGTTTTATCAGGACCTTCACAGGTAATTACCTCATCTATTTCAAATTCGATATCTGATGGCCAGGGACCGGATACACCCCATGAGGCGGCACTGGAATCTTCGGGATTAAACGTAAGCGTATATCCTTTGGCTTTTAAACGCGCTATCGCCTCATCAACTTGGCTTGCCTCCATTACATTGTGAGGTTTGTTCACATGTTGACCGGATGTAAGATTAATACCATGCGTGATGCTTATTTTCTTTTGATCAATTTTCAGCGCTTTCATGTTTTATATTAATGATACCATACGAAAATATCAGTCCATGCGGTATTTCTTTTGGTGCCATGTGGCAATATTGAAAATTCCGCCCAGGGCAATCAGAAGCCCGCCACAGAATTCTGGCCAGGCAAATGAACGGATCCCATTGATATTAATGGTCCATGGGTGAGAATCCACGGGATTTACCGAATTGAGATGTCCGGTGGTAGAGAAAGCGATAACCAGCACAATTATACCAGCAATCATCATACAATAACTTGCATTTTTCATAACATTGATTTTTAATAAATATGTTTAAAGCCCTTTGTCAGCCATTATCCTTTTGCCCCTAACAATGATTTTTTTCGCTTGCCTGTCCAGCGAAAGATTCCTGCTAACCGTACTTTCCTTTTCGTGATTTACGTGATAAGCCTTAACCACATCCTTATAGCTGAGCAGTCCTGCAAAAGCGTTTTCAGCCTTACTGCTAAACACCATCAGAAAATCGTTCCCGTTTTGAGACATCAGTTCCACTGCCTTTTTTAAGTAGTCGTTAGTTCTAACCCGGCCATTTACAGGCTTGGTAATTGCCGTGATTTCTTTTGCCGTATCCAGTGAAGGTTGGAAAAGATCCAGCATAGAAACCGTTCCCAGGCAATCTCCCTTAGGCTCTTTAACCGCATACTGGTTTTCCCCTGGAGGATTTTTCACAAAATATTCTCTTACCTCAGCAATGGTATTATAAGGACTGATAAAGACCTGATCACGGTCCATTACCTCTGAAACCCGTAGTTTTAACAATAGGTCAGGTTCGTAACTATCGGGTGTATGTACCCCCCTGCGCGCAATCTTTTCTGTCATGATGGTGTTTTTCATAAAAAATACAGAAATGAGATATGCTCCTGAGCAGGCACCCAGAAGGGGAAGCAGTCCATGGATCTGATGAGTAGATTCGAGCGCAAAAAGGATACTGGTAAGATAGGCCCTCGAAGCTCCTGCAAACATAGCAGACATTCCTACCAGTGCCGACATTGGTATGCTGATATCCAGCCCCGGAAAAAAGGAATGCAATAGATATCCCAATGTAGCACCGCTGGCTCCGCCAATGGTCATCAATGGTGCCAATGTTCCTCCCGAGGTTCCACTGCCCAGGGCAATGGCCCAGGATATAAATTTAAAGATGCATAAGGAAAGGATTACCGAAATGGAAAGTTGTCCGCTTAAAAGCGAAATAATATTATCGTATCCTACTCCGAGGGTGCGGGGTGCGAAATAACCGACAATACCAACCGCTAGTCCGCCCATGGCCGGCCACCACATCCAGTGAACTGGAAGTTTCTCAAAAGCATCCTCAATAAAATACACAATCTTGGTCAGCGCGAGTGATGCAAAACCGACAAGTACACCAATGAGACTATATAGACCAAGGGCTGCATTTGAGGGAGCCGAAAGTGTTGGCATCGGAAAAACCGGCCCCTGCTCAAAAAGAAGATGATGCCCCGCAGCACCAGTAATACAGGCCAGTGCTACTGGAATAATCGATTTGGGAGAAAACTCAAACAGTAACAGCTCAATGGCCAAAAAAACCGCTGCCAAAGGCGTACCGAATATCGCAGACATCCCCGCTGTTGCCCCTGCAGCAAGGATGATCTTGCGTTCATTGGAACTTACGGTGAATAGCTGCCCAAGGGTTGAGCCCAGTGCGCCGCCTGTTGCAATAATGGGTCCTTCTGCCCCAAAAGGACCGCCGGTACCTATTGCAATCGCTGAAGAAACGGGTTTTAAAATTGCTATTGAAGGTTTGATCCTGCTCTGATTGGTTAACACCTGCTCCATTGCCTCCGGAATCCCATGCCCCCTGATCGCTTTGGAACCATAAAGCGCCATCAGCCCAACGATAACACCGCCGATTATAGGAATAACAATTACCATTAAACCTAGATGATTATCTGCAGGGCTATGGAAACCAAATTCGAACTGCTGATAGAAAGAAATGTTTGTTACCAGATTGATCAGAGACACGAGAACCTTTGCTATAAGGGAAATCCCTATAGCAACTCCTACCGACAACGTAGAAATAAATAAAAGACGCTTCTTCGAACTTTTTTCTTTGTTCCTTCCTAATTTAAATTTACCGAAAACACCCAGCGCCGGCGTTATTGGTATTACATTTTTTGTGCTCCTCATTTTCCTTTTAGAATGCAGCAAAAGTAGAAATAAAAAACAATAAATAAAAGATTATATATATCTTAAACAATATATTTTAAATTAAAAAAACAAATTAATATATAAATAATATATTATAAACAATATTTATCTACAAAACATTGTATTTAAATATTAGTTGTATTTTTGCGCCAAGCAAGACTATCCGATGAAAGAGTGCAACAATGTGTGTGATGTAAAAAGCTGCTATCTGTGCAGCCGTGTAATGGTAGATTGGCTACCTGCGGTTTCTCAGAAGAAGAAAAATTTTCAGTTAAAAAAGGGCGAACAGTTGTTCACTGAAGCCGAACCTGTTGGCGGTATATTTTTCGTCTTTTCAGGAACAATCAAAGTTCATAAAAAGTGGGACAATGAAAAGGAACTCATTATAAGATTTGCAAGGCCAGGAGATGTTATCGGCCATCTTGGTCTGGGAAAAAATCCCATCTACCCCGTTTCTGCAACTGCACTTGAACAGGCAACCGTATGCTTTATCGACCTGGAATTCTTTAGATCTAGCTTAAAGGTAAATCCCGACCTTACTTATCAACTAATGGACTTTTTCGCTTCCGAGCTTCAGGAATCCCATGAACGGATGCGCAATCTGGCGCATATGTCGGTAAAAGGCAGGGTTTCTAATGCGCTTCTTTCCTTACAATCGCAATTCGGCGTTGATAACAATGGTGCAATAAACCTTGATATATCCCGTCAGGATATTGCTTCTTATTCAGGAACCACCTACGAAACGCTTTTTAAAATCTTCACAGAGTTCATAAATGCGGGAAAGATCAGTGCCCAGGGAAAAAGAATCGAAATATTAGACGCTTCATACCTACGGGAAATCGTGTTGGATGACAACAAAAAAAATTGACTCTCAAAACGGTCTTCCATTGACAGACTCCAGTAGAGTAGTCGTCTTCCCGCGCAGGCGGGAATCTTAAAGCGCTTGCATTACGATTATTCATAAGTTTTTCTTTTATTCAGAGGCATTCATGAACACTCCGTGGTTCCCAATCAAGTCGTTCCAAAGGAACTCCCTTGGAGGGAATGACGAACCGCCAAACCCCATCATCCAGCTACTTTGTTTTTGGCTAAATACCAACTTCTATCATTGAGAAATTCTGAAATCGTCGTCATCTCCAGCCGCAGTAATGTGTAGCGGAGACGGCGACTCATTTTCATTCCTAAAACGAACTCTTTTTCGCCCGATTTTTAAACCCGTTCGTCGAGAATTAAGCTGTGTTGGTATAATTGAGGGTTTTCTGCTGCAACGTTTCGGCCATGGTGGCGTCTTATCTACAAAACAATCACAAAATATTAATTTGAAATATAAATAACAGCATTATGAAAACCTCAATCAAAACCCTAACAAAATCAGTATTAGCAGCTATCGTTTTAACCTCTGCTATTTTCTCAACAAGTGTAATGGCGGGCGAAAAACAGCCAATCAAAATGTCGGCACCTAAAAACATCAGCCAGGTTATTGTAAGCGGAAATGTAGAAATTACGTTGATACAAGGAGAAAAAGAAAGTGTGAGCTACAATGATGATAACACTGGTAAAGTAAAAGTGATCCAGGATGGACATGCATTAAAAATCAGTTCAGTAGATAGAGATACGGCTAAGATTACCGTTTATGTAAAAAATATTTATCGAGTACAAGCTTCTGAAAATGCCGTAGTAAAAACAGCGGGCAAATTGGATACCAAATATCTTCAGTTATTCTTAAAAGGAAATGCAGTTGCAGAAATCGATTCAGATACTGAAAGTTTATATACTGTAATTGAAGGCCGTGCAGATTTAAAATTAAGCGGTGCTACAGCAGAACATATCTTAGTAATGGGAAGCACACCAAAATTGAATCTAGACAGATTTGCAGCATTGAAAACACAAATGAGCTCACCAGTAACCGGTACAGAACAAACTGCTTCATTAGCAAAATAATAAGTAAAATTTAACATTCGAAGAGCGATGAAATCTATTCATCGCTCTTTTTTGTTTATACACCACTTAAGCTTATTTCGTAACCCATTTTTTTGACACCAGGCATTGTAGCTTACGACGAAAACAATGGCTGGCTTTATCGATGGAATGTGCTGCACAATCTGGGCGATTTGGTAAATATGATTAGCGGCAAATCTTCCAGCATACCATTAATTATTACTGGAGCTAAATGATAGGGATTTATACCCGTCATGATAAAAAACGCTGTACCAATTCTTCCCACTCCTGGTCTAATGTTAATTGCGACCTTTTCTCTCCGGCTTTTGCATACCAATATTCGGCATTCCAAATATCACCTTCTTTGCGGTGCAGGTAGGCGTGGATACGGGCAGAGGCAACATCCCCTAAATGGTCTACCTGGTTATGGGCCGTATGCCAGTCTCCTTTTGCATCATACCAGAGTGCGCACAATTGAACTGACATGTTACGATCAGGCCTATCTTCTTTTAATGACATTTTAAATTCAGCTATATTCTTCATTAACTTCTGATTCTGTTTTAACGATTATACAAAATAATCGTTAAAACAGCATGATCGCCGCCTGATAAAAAAAATATTTCGATTAATATTTTTGTAACTCTCCAAATCTTTTAATACTAACGCAAAACACTAGATCACAAATATTTACCATTAATTATCCCCCTTTATGGTATTTATTTTAGCCGCCCAATTTTTGTACCCAGGCGTCATAGCATAAAAACCATCTTCTAAAAAACTTGTTGTAAAAATGGGCCTCGTTATTAATGGTCCCTTTAAAAAAAGCAATTATGGATTCAGGAACTATTGTATACAGCAATTTAGAAGAGCTCTCAAAAAGTAGTTATCAATTAACAGACGGCGAGGCAAACATTAAAGGTTGGCCGGTAAGAAATGAAGCTGGCGATTCGGTTGGAAAGGTGCGCGACCTCCTATTTGATCCCGAGCAAAATGCAATACGCTACGTTATTGTAGAGCTTGTCGATATGGGCGAAGATTTGGAGGAAAAGGCTGTGCTGATACCCATCGGGCTCGCAAATTTAGGCGAAGATAAAAAAGAAGTTATTTTACCCGATATCCACCAGGATCAGTTCAGAGCAATGCCGAGATATATTATTGGTGAGGTTACCCCTGAATTGGAGAACCAGATCCGCAGCGTAATTGGAAGTCCGGCGGCGTTAAGGATGGAAGATGAAATTGTAGAGATTGATCGTGCAAACTTTTATCGTCACCATCATTTCGATAAGAATAGTTTTCCGGAACACAATCCCCGCAATCAGGATTCCGACCCGTTAATTTAATGGATATGTTAAATTTATAAATGATGCACATGCATCGCTGGTATAGTTTATATTCAAAAAAACGAGTTGTATCATAAAGGCGATTTCACCTCATGATGTTATGTTGTCCAAAGGACTCCGAAGGAGCGCTTATCGAAACACCTTAAGCCCTTTCAACAAACTACCATTCACAGACTCCAATGGAATGATCGTCATCTCGACCGAAGCACTGCGGAGTGTTCCAAAGGAACTCCTTTGGAGGAGAGATCTTTGGACCATGTTATTGAAATCAAATTTAAAGATTCTTCCCGAAATCTTCGGGATCGAGATGACGGTATTTTCGAATCAATTAAATATTTGCCCTTCGCGATAATCGTGGTCTATACTTTCCAGCTTACCTGCCTTGAAATGAAGGGTTACTGTTGAAGATCCGCTGATGCTTGCATTTACAAATTCTGAAAAACCAAACTGCCAGTCATCGTGATTATTCATATCCGGATCGTACGGTTTGTTCAATGGTTTATCGGAAAGTACAAATCCATAAGCTGCATAGGCTGGTATCTGATGGATTTTGATCAGCTTTGCTGTTAAACCTGAAACAGGGTCATCAACTTTTATTGCGGTATCATCAGCTACATTTTCTGGCCATTTGCTTACTGGTGTGCTGAGGCCACCGCCTGTGGCAATCTGCTGCACTTTATCTCCGCTAAAAAGCAGCACTACACGGTCTAAAGTTCCGGTATTGTTATAAATAGTGAGCGCATAATAATAAGGAAGAAGTTGGCCCAGGCTTTCTGGCGAACTGTAAGGCTTGTGTCCGAAAATTGCCACATGCTGAAAGTCGAGGCTTGGTCCTGCCTTTTGCAGTTGGCTGTACACTTCAGCATGTGAACTGCCGATCTTTATTCCCCATTTTTCGCCCTTTGTTATGGTTTCAGAATAATTTCCCTGTTTTTCCTTTTTACATCCGGCGATGCAAAATAATACGAGCAAAATTGGTAGGATTTTTTTCATCAATGCTTAGTGTTAATTTAAAGCATAAACGTGTATATAGCCTTACTTGCTACAAGCTGACGTAAATAACTTAAATGTGCCAATTCAGCTCAAATTACAAATAGCCGGGCTAAGTATATTCGATTTGCGAATTCCTTTTGGTTTATTTAACTTCAATCATCTAAAGGCCAGGCATGAAACGCATTTTATTTCTGTTATGTATCATAATCAATATATCGGGTTGCAAAAAAGACACCGATCATACCACGAATGAAACCCTGAATGGCAAATGGTCGACAGGTGGGTATGACCTCGAGCTTTACAACTCTTCTGGAATCAAAGTTAGCCATATCGTGGCAGATGCCGTAAAATCGTACTGGACATTCGATGATAAACAGGTAAAATTTTCTACTGATGTTCATACATCGGTAAAGTTTTCAGACTATATTTTAAGACGAAATGCAGATAACCGTATCCTCACTTTCAGCAATCCTAATTTTGCCGCACAGACCATCTGGAACATTGAAGCACAGACTGATCAGTACATTCGGATTAGTGCTGAGGTAACAGATAAACAATCGCTTATTTATGGAACTAACCAAATTGCTGCAAGAGGCGTGATGAATATCTACCTCACAAAGGAATAAATCTGATCATCTCCAGTCTGGTTAAACGATGAGCAATATTTGGTTGCTTATTCAGAGAAAACCGTTGTCGGATCCAATTCTTTAAAAAAATAAAGTGGATGTTGTGGCAAAGTACCATGGCTAACTGTAGCAGGCATATCCTCTTTCATGGTATTAATATCTTCAACCGTTACCTTTCGGTTTAAAACATCATAGGTTGCCCTGGTTTGCTGTCCTGCACCCGCATTAAACGTTTCCATATAAGTAAAAACAAGTTCGTTATCTATAAAGCGGTACCTGGTTTCGCGGTTACCTACCGGACCGCTACCGTAGGTTGATATAATTAAATTTCTTTTTTGATCTATGCTGATGTCTTCACTGTCATATTGCTGGTAATCGCCATTAATATAGGCAGCGCCAATGGCCAGAAAGGAGCTGGCGTATAAACGGTACCCACCTTCCGGCTGTTTCAACAAAATTAAGGTCGGGCGCAAATCTGTACTGTCTGTCTTATTCTGGAGCACTAAAACTACATCTTCCAGTTCGTCATTATTTAAAATGCCTTTGGTATCCATTGCAATTTTATACAATCCTGGCACAAAATCTTCAATAGTGTTTCCGTATAGTGGAAATTCGATCTGCGCCGCTTCCTTCGGGCTGTCTTTTTTAGGGTTAAGGGTTACTTGGTGTATATCGGATATAGCCTCAGCAACACGATCGGGGTTGCGGGTTGCTTCATGCTGAGGTTTCATGCCTGCGCCAAACCAATGCAGTTTATACATCAACGCAATGGCTACCAACATCATGCACGCTAAAACCCCGAGGATAATTTTATGCTGTTTCTTCATCGATTGTTTATGGTTAATCTCCTGCAGTTTTTATTTATCTTTTAGCTGGTAACTGTTGTAAATGGCTACACACTTCGCCTCGTAGCTAAAATTAATATCATCGCCAAAGGTTTGCAGATACGTTTTCGGGAACACCATTGTGGCTGTGATGAGGGGCAATTTAACAATCTTATTGTTGCGCACCACATTAAAATGTGCACTGTATTTGTTCGTCAACAGATCTACACTCGAGTTACCTCCGTTTTCACCCGAGTATGTGCCACTTAACTCGTAGTCTGTTCTTTTCATTTTTACCAGCTGCATCTTTTTAGCTGTTTTATTGTATTCAAACACGCTTATAAAGCCCGATCGCCCGTAATCGTTCCAAAACTCGAAACCTTTTTTTGTAGCCACCAGCATATTGCCAAAATTAAGACGTGTGATGGTCTTGCTCACTATTTTCTTATACTGCTGCGTAGACAAACTGCACTCCAGCGTGCGCATATCGCTATTGACGGAAATGGTATCTTTTTTCAAGTCGAAATCAAAATCTTTCACAATCCGCCGTGTGGCCTGTGCAGTTACCGAAATGGAAAGGCCTGATAAAAACAAAGCAAAAATGTATTTCATTAAAAATTTATTCACGATAGGTTATTTATATGCTTTTAAGCTTGTAAACAGCAAATGCTGAATTGAAATTATTTAATTTTTATTGAACAACAGCATAAATTTTCATTAAATTCTCTCTGGTATTAATGCGCTTGCATTTTTTAAGGTTTATTGTAAACGAAATAGCCAAAGCCACCGGCCGTAAAATCAATCCTAATCCCTATTTTTGAAACCTATATTCCCATAAAGGATAACACTCAATACTGCTTAAGCTCAATGATAACACAAAATTCTTTTAACCCAGCCATACGGAACATAATATCTTTACTCCTTATCCTATTTTTTTCTGGCCATGTGTTTGCGCAGAAAGGTAAGCCTGTAGATAAGGGGCAGGATGTATCTATTCTTTCAGATTCTGCTACATTGACCAAAGGCGATTATCTTGCGCACCTGGAAAAAGTATTTGAAACCGTAAACAAAGTTCCGGTTACCGTTGGCTCATTTAAGAAACTTAAGCCCATAGAAGCACATTTAACACAGGATGAAGCTGCACTGGCATTGCTTAAAAGCAGGTTAACGCAAAGCGACAGATCCCCTAACCTGCAAAACCTGCAGATGGATCAAACCCTGCTGGAAGAACTACAGAGCAATAATAAAGATTGTTTATCAGACCTTGATGAATATGAAAAGGAGTTGCGGGCTTTAAAAACAGAAATTCTTAACCTGCGTAAAGATACCGTACTGATTAAACTATTTACGGTACCTGCCATGCAGGTTATGTTTAAAGAGCAGTTTGCAGAATTAAAGAAGAAACGTATAGTGATGGATAGTCTACTGAAAACGACTACTTTATCCATCAACAACCTGCAGGCCAGAACCTCTTCTAACCTCATCAATATTAAAGAGCTGATGTACCTTACTGATAGTCAGCTCGATGCCGTAAGCATTAAAGCTTTTGGTAAAGAGCGCCGTTATTTGTGGGAAACAGTAAACAGACGGGCCAATAAAAGCATGGGCTTCCGTAAGTTTATCAAAGGAGAACAAGAAATATCGGGTTATTATTTCGTATACACCAGGAGCAGCCGATTGTTATTACTTTTTACCTGTACCATATTCTTCCTTTGGGTATTTTTCAATTTTAGAAGCGTAAAACAGCGGGGCCGTTTAGAAACCCTTGATGGTTTTTCACTGATCAGTCCGCAACCTTATTTAATTACTTTTATCATGCTCTTTGCATTGGCCCCTATATTCGATCTGAGGGCGCCTGCACTTTACATCGAAGCTGTAGAGATTATACTGGCCATTTTGCTTACTGTATTTTTCCGTAAAAAGCTAGGCTCAAAGTTATTTTACTATTGGTGTATCTTTGTGGTACTTCTTCTTGCTCCGGTTTTTTTACGCCTTTTGGGTATGCCACCAAGATACCAGCGTTGGCTACTGCTATTCTTAACCACCAGCTCCGTTGCCTATGGCATTATGGTATGGAAAATGCTCGATGAGAAAACCAAAAGATACAGAATGATACTCACCACGGGTTTTATTTACGTTGGCTTTGCCATCATTGCCACCTTTTGTAATCTATTTGGCCGCTTTACCCTCACGCAGATTTTTTACTCTACCGGGGTAAGCTCGCTTTTAAATGCCATATCGCTAACCATCCTGGCCAAAGTATTGGTAGAGGCCTTTTTGTTACAGATGAAAAGCAGCAGGATCCGTAAAGGATTTCCTGAGTATTTTGATTGGCAGCCCGTAATTACCGGACTTAAAAGGCTAACCGGCATTGGTGCTACCATTATCTGGTTTATAATATTTACCACCAACCTGAATATTTTTAATGGACTATACGAATCGGTAATGGAAATCCTCACCGAAAAAAGAACCATAGGCAACTTCTCTTTTACCTTTGGCGGCATCGTATTATTTTTGGGCATTATCTGGGTTGCCAACTTTTTGCAGAAATACATTGCTTATTTCTTTGGCGATACAGGCGACGACAGCTTTGATGATAATAAAGGAGAGCGTTCGAAATTACTCGTAACCCGTTTGGTATTATTAATTGGCGGTTTTTTAATCGCTGTTGCAGCCTCCGGACTGCCAATTGATAAAATCACAGTTATTCTTGGTGCATTGGGTGTTGGAATTGGGTTGGGCTTACAGAATATTGTAAGCAATTTTGTATCGGGGATTATCCTTATTTTTGACAAAACCATCCGAATTGGCGACATTGTAGAGCTGAGCAACAAAAAAGGAAGAGTAAAGGAAATCGGCGTACGCTCCAGTACCTTACTTAGCGACGAAGGCGCCGAAATTATTATCCCTAACGGTTCTATTTTATCGAATAACATCATCAACTGGACGCTGAGTAACAACCAGATGCGGGTAGATATTTCTTTATTGATTGCAAAGCCCTTTAATTCTACTGAAGTGGTAAACCTGATCAGGGAAATTATTGTCGAGAACAGCAATGTTTTTATCAGCAAAGAACCTATTATTATGATCAGCCCGGTGAGTAAGCTGAACAGTACCATCAATATTTATTTCTGGTGTAAGGATATATCGAAAGCTGATCTGACACGGAGTATGATCAATGCACAGATATTTGAGGCATTTGAACAGAAGAACATCGAAATTTTATAATTGCAGATAACATGAGCAAATTTATCCTTTCTGAAATCAATATTTATCCTATCAAATCTTTGGGCGGTATCCGGCTTGAGAAAGCACAGCTTGAAGAAAAAGGCCTGCAATATGACAGAAGATGGATGCTTGTTGATGCGGAAGGTATATTTATTACCCAACGGAAACATTTTGAACTAGCAATGCTTCAGGTGAATATTGGGGATGGTAAATTAACCGTTTCCCATAAAACATTACCTGAGCAAAACATATCATTTTCTTTGAATGAAGATACCGGAGAACAGTTATCTGTTGTGATATGGAACGATACCGCCACTGCACTTGAAGTAAATAAAACAGTAAGTGATTGGTTTTCCAACTTCCTAAAATTTAAGGTTAGATTGGTAAAAATGCCTTTAACTGAAAAAAGATTGGTAGATCGGGATTATGCTATGAATGATGAAGTGGTTAGTTTTGCCGATGGTTATCCCTGCCTGCTTATCGGCCAATCGTCGCTCGATGGGCTTAATGAAAAGCTCGCCGATCCAATCCGAATGGACCGTTTCCGCCCAAATTTTGTTTTTACGGGCGGGGAGCCACATACTGAAGATAGTTTTAAAACTTTTCACATTGGTGACGTACTGTTTTCGGCAGTAAAACCATGTGCCAGATGCGTGCTCATTACCATCGATCAGCAAACTGGTGAAAAAGGGCAGGAACCATTAAGAACATTGGCCAGCTACCGTACGGTAGGTAAAAAAATCATGTTCGGCCAGAACCTGCTTCATCAACAAACAGGAATCATCAGTGTGGGTGATGAACTGATGGTTAAAGACTGGAAGGAAAAGGATTAACATTCCCTTAAAACTCTTATTTATGTTTAGCCCACAATTATTTTATGTTCAATTTTATGGCCGGTAGCTAAAATCTATACTCTTGAAGTAAGAATATAGGTGAGCATACCCGGAACATTTGCATGTGTATTTTGATAATCTCTTGAGGCAATTTTAAACCCCATTTTTTCAAGTAGTTTTACAGAAGGCGGGTTGTCGCTGGATGGGCAAGCAATAATGGTTTTAATGCCCATTACCTCAAATGCATACCTGAGTATACAGGTAATAATCTCTACCATGATACCTTTACCCTGAAACTCAGGAAGCAACTCATATCCTAGTTCCACGGTCTCATTCTGCATATCAAAATTCCAGAGGCAGGCTGCTCCTATCATAACGGCATCACCCTTATAAGAAGCAACCCAGTATATAGATTCATCATTATTGATCAGGTTGTCAATTTTATTGATGTACGCAACGGCTTCGTTAATATGAAGAAAGGGCGCCTTACCCGTTAAGGCTGCCACTTCAACATCCGAACGCAATTGATAAATTACGGAGGCATCTTGCAGCGAAAGTCTGCGAAGGACCAATCTGTCGGTTTCGAGTACAGGGAAAGTGGAAAAATCGAGTTGGTTCATCTTATTAATATGCTTAATCCCAAAGTACCTGTTGATATTTGAGGTTTTGACGGAAGGCCGTTTTATCTGCCGATGATATTTGGGTTTTGAAGCTAGATTCGAATAAAAATACCGCCTCATCAAAATTCCTGAGCCCCACATTGTAAACTTGCAACAGGTACTGGGCAGGATTGCTCTTTAAACCAGAAAAAACACCTTCTCCCTGAGTATTACAGAGAATGGCTTCTATTAATTCCTGATGAGCCTCTGCGTTATATTTATATTGCTTTAGCATGTAACCTGAAGGTTTGGTACCCCATCTTTTTGCACGGCTTTGCAAATATTCCCATTCGCGCTGAACTTCCTCTTTATCATACTCTACATAATGTTCTTTTTTACCATAAATGGAATATAAATGATCAAAATAGTTTTTGCCATCAAAAGGATTCAAAAAATTAACGTTGCCTTTTACCCTAAAAGCAATTAGCCCAAAAGCATCACTGCTACCTGCATCGTTATTAATATCCAATAAGGTAGTTATACTTCCGCCAACAATTCCTCTCCAGTTGTCAGTGGTAAAGCTATAACAATATTTATTCCAATAAGGTTGCATTTCTACCGATTTCGCCTTCATTTGATCTGATTCCATATTTGAAATGTCTATTTCCCCAAGTTTGAAAAATTTACACCAATATGATGGCCATTCCTGCGTTCCACATTTGTAACCGGTTGTTGAATCGAATAAAATACTCTGCGTCTCATTTTTAGTTGGAGGTAATACTTTCTGAGAGTACAATGTCTGGGGCAATGTTTTTACCATTGGTACCGCCGGAGTGTTTTGTGCAGAATCTGCTGTTTTTAACTTATAACAAAGTGATTCAAAAACCAATAGATCTTTATTTTTTATATGTAACTGAATACTCCTTACGCTACGCTCAGCAGTACCATCCGCGTATTTGTTTTTAAAGTAGTTTCCATAACTAAGCCTGCGGCTTTGTGTAATAGGTTCAGAAAAAAACAGATATACGGCTGAAGTGCTAATTTTCTCGTGCGTAATGCTTGTCAAATTTTTCCATGGAATATTTTTATAAGTACTGCTAACCCGGGCAAACTTTTCGCTCCTGGTAAAAGTTACCGACATAAACGTATCGAAACTATGGGTAAGGGTATTGCAGGTGATATCGATCGAATTATTATAATATTGAAGTTCATCCGAATAACTGGAGCTATTAATCAGCTGGCTTAATTGGGTGGCAATCTGCATGCGTGATTGGGAATATCCATCAATATTACTGCATATTAAAATTACCAGAAGCATTGCCTCAATCGGATATTTAAGATATATATTCATGGTTTTAGGTTTAAATGTTATCAACTGGGTTTTCTACTTTCTTCCCATTTTTATCGATCTTAATTTCTTGATCTCCTAAAATAACTTCAGCAACGCCATCGTAGAATTCTTCAGCCTTATTGTACAGGTTCGGAATGACCAATTTTTCATTTCTGTCCATAAAGCCCCATTTTCCATCTATCTTTACCGCTACCCTGCCCTCTGAGAAAAACCCAATTTCACTATATTTTGGTTGAATCACAACATTACCTTTGTTATCTATTATTCCCCATTTTTCACCAACCCTCATTTTTGCATGGCCATCAATCATACCGGTCAAAAATGTATATTTAATGGGGATAACTACCCTTTCCATCTTATCAATAAACCCCCATAAATCATTGAGTTTCACACAGGCCATTCCTTGGTAAAAGTCACGAACAAATTGATATTTGGGTGCAATTACTTCTTTCCCTTCCTTGTTTAAAAAACCATATTTACCTTCAGTTGCCATCTGATAAAGTCCTTGCCTTTCATAACCAATTTTTTGGTATTTATGAGGCGAAACCTGGTTCCCAAGGGTATCCAAAATAAAATACTTCCCATCTAATGATGCCTGAACCGTCCCTTCCTCAAAAAATGAGAGTTCATCATACTCTGCCGGAATTAATATTTTGCCATCAATATTGATAAGACCTCTCTTACCATTCAATAAAAAGGGAGCCTGTAATTTCTCGTTAACTCTTAAAATACCATCATATACAGGCGGGATAATTTCTTTTCCCGACGCATTTAATCTTCCAGTTTTACCGTTAAATTTAACATTTAAGAAGTTTTTACCGTTAAAACCTAATTTATCATACTTTAAAGTTTTCAAAATCTTACCATTACGATCAATCATACAAACTTTTCCATATTGCTCAACAAAAGCATTTGTTCCTAAGAAATAGGTAACTTGGGTGAATGTTGGAGGAATAATTTCTTTACCAGTTTTGTCTATGAAACCATATTTATCGTTTTTGAGTATCAGAGACAGGCCATTCACCAGGTTACTAATATGTTGATGAGATGCGGTAAACAATTCTTTGCCATCTTGATCCATCAAGCCGGTCTTTCCATCACGTTTAAAGGCGCGTACTCCTTCAGATAACTCATCCAGTTGACTATATTTCAAGGACACTATTACATTTCCATTTTTATCAATAATGCCATGTTTAAGACCGAAATTGTACACCAAGGCTACCCCATTTTGAAATTTACCTCCACCGCAATATTTTAGCGGAATAATTTCGTGCCCCTTAGTGTTGATGTACCCGATACTTTCATTTAGCCGCACACGGGCAAGTCCTTCACTAAAAGATTGAACATCATCATATTTTGGAGAAACAACAACATTACCAGATTTATCCTTAAAGCCAATTAAGCCTTTCTCGTTGAAGGGTTTTAAATCTTGTGCATAGGTATAAACAGAAAAGAAGAAAAATAAGGAGGTAACGATAACTTTCATAAACGGGCGGAATTTAAACGATTGAGTGTTTAAGTAGATGATTGATTTTAGAATTTAAATGTGATAATCGCAATGCTAAGGGCAAAAATAAAGTATCTTTTTTAAAAAGCATATCCCTAATAAAGGGTATTTGTCGGTGATACTTTGACAGCCCAAGTTTAGCTTTTAAAAAAAAGAGCCTGACAAAATCAGGCTCTCATTGTTATTAGTATGATGCTAAATTATTTCTGCACCGGCACATTAATATTGTACAGTTTATCGTGCAAAGCTTTCATCTGTGCTTCAGAAAACTTGATGTCTTTTCTGTCATAGGTCATCAAACCATTGGTTTCTACTTCAACATCGGTAGTTTGAGTATATACTCCCGCAGAAAGGCCTAATGGGATTAATTCTGCTAAACGTTTGGTAAACTGGGCGTATTTGTTAAACAGATCGGTTTTGTTTTTAAAACTCTGATAACCCCAGTTATTTTTCTGTTGCCACACGTGGCCATCAATAGGCAGGCCAAGTCCACCAAACTCGCCCAGTACAAGGGCATAGTCTTTTCCAAAATAATCAGGACTAGGCATAGCCGGATGTGGGTAATTGTGCAGGTCGATAATATCGCCAACCGGATAAAAATTACCTCCACTGGCCGTATTCACCAATCTTGAAGGATCTTTCTCTTTTGTCCATTTGGCAATTTCTACTGTTTTAAACTGCCCCCAGGCCTCATTGAAAGGTGTCCATACTACAATAGAAGGCACATTATAAAGTGCATCGATAATGGCATTCCACTCTTTTTTGTAATATCCTTCGGATTCGGCACTTCTGTTTTGATCCGATCCATGATCTAAAACACCAGGGCGGTTCTCCCAGCCGTTGCCCAGGTCGCCACTTGGCATATCCTGCCAAACCAGCATACCTGCTTTATCGCAGTAGTAATACCAACGTGCGGGCTCTACTTTAATGTGTTTTCTGATCATATTAAAACCCATTTCTTTGGTTTTATCTATATCGAACTTTAAAGCGGCATCTGTTGGTGCAGTGTAAAGCCCATCTGGCCACCAACCCTGATCTAAGGGACCATACTGGAAAACAAATTCATTGTTTAAGAGCATGCGCTGAATACCGTTCTGATCTTTGCCGATTGAGGTTTTGCGCATGGCAAAATAACTTTTCACCTCATCGACCTTTTTATTTTTAGAGAACAACTCCACTTTCAGGTCGTATAAAAATGGATTTTTAGTATTCCAAAGTTTAGGGTTCGCAATTTTTAAACTGATTGCGCCAGTGCCATCAGCGGTCTGTTCAGCCACTTTGGTTGTACCATCCCATGCCGAAACCTTAACCTGGTCTCCTACACCGGCACCTGTTAGAAATGGGGTAACCGCTACGGTTTGCTGATCGATATCAGGCGTTATTTTAATGTGATCGATATGTACTTTATTTACTGCCTCAATCCATACCGTTTGCCAGATACCGGTTACCGGAGTATACCAGATGCCTTCTGGTTTTTTCACCTGTTTTCCCCTTGGTTGGGGGCCTTCATCTGTCGGGTCCCAAACTTCCACGGTTAAAGTCTGGTTTCCACTCTTGTTTAAAAACGGCGTAATATTAAAACTGAAAGGATCGAAACCGCCTTCATGTTTACCCACCTCTTTACCGTTGATACTCACCGTACTTCTCCAGTCAACCGCACCAAAATGAAGCAAAATTTCTTTGCCTTTCATATTTGCCGGTACAGTAAAGCTGGTTTTATACCATAGTAAGCTATCTTTACCTACTGTTTTGCCAACACCCGAAAGTGAAGACTCTACCGCGAAAGGCACAAGGATTTTACCTTGGTTAATTGCAGGCTGTTGTGATTTTGCAGAAATGGCATAATCCCAAAGTCCATTGAGGTTTTTCCAGTTGCCGGCACGCTCAAACTGTGGCCGCGGATATTCCGGCAATACATTTTTAGGATTAACTTCCTGGGCCCATGGTGAAGAGATTTTCCCTTTTACCATCGACCACGATTTGTCCTGTTGCTGCGCAGAAAGGGAAAGCGAGAGCCCCAGCAGCGAGAAAAGGATAGATACTTTTTTGTTCATCGGTTTAAATTTGTGTGTTAAAGTTGGGTTTTGCAATGTTGTTAATTTAAGCAGGAATAGTTTAATCCTGAGGATTTTATTGTTTCATAAAAGTCAATATGAATTACATTTTTTTTGAATTGATAGGCTGTGAGGAGTCGTCATTCCCAACCCGATTGGGAATCTTAATGCAGTAAGCTTTAAGATTCCCGCCTACGCGGGAATGACGCCCCTTTACTGAAACCTGTCAATTATAGCCTGTAGAAAGACAAATATTTCCATTTTCTACTAAGGGTCTTCGACTCCGCTCTCCGTAGGAGTCCTTTGGACAGACTGACAATAATTTTATGAAGCCCTTCTTCGGATCTTCGTACTGACAATAATTTATTTGCTGTTAAGTTTTTTAATCAGGTTAACTTCATCCAGGCGGTACGGGGTGCCATCAGGCTGAAAGATTTCGTGAAACCACTCAATCGGATCAGATCCATCAGCAAGCGGGGTATCCCAGGCATATTTGGTATTGGTTTTACCTGCAGCAAAACCCCAGTTAATGGCGCCTACATTTTCGTTTTTTAGCATCGGCAAAATGTTAGCGAAACGGCTATTGCGCGATCTGGCCATATATTCGGTACAGATTAATGGACGACCGCTGGCTTTTAACAGATCGATGGTTCTTTGGTGCCAATCTGGTGCCTCATAGTTATGATAGGTTACAATATCGGAGTTGGCCAGCTGTATTTCGTTAAGTTTTTCGAAACCCCAGTTCCACAATCCGATAGAAATCGGCTGATCGGGATTAACCGACCTTGCCCAGCTAATGGTTTTGGTTAACAAAGGTAGGGTAGCTTCTAACTTCCCGCTATTTCCGGGTTCATTGTACAAATCCCATAACAGAATCCTTTTATCATGTGCAAAATGGGTAAGTACATCCTTTACATATTTTTCAAGTTCAGGAAAATTGGCTTCTTCTTTAAAAGCAGGATCACCGGGATCTTGCAACCAGCCCGAATTGTGAATACCCGTTTTAGGCTCGGGCTGTTTACCAATGGCCGAAGTTTTATTCCAGCAATCGTCGAAAAAAACAAACATCGGTTTAATACCATGTTTTTGGGTAATGGTTAGAAATTGGTCCATTCTCTTTTTAAAACCTTCAGGATCCTGACTCCAGGCTTTACTGAACAAGAATACGCGCAGCGTATTGAAACCGATTCCTTCGGCCCAGCCCAGTTCTTTATCGATCAGATCAGGGGAAAAAGTATCGGCCTGCCACATTTCCAACTGGTTAATTGCATTGGAAGGAATGTAGTTTGCACCTGTTAACCATTTATGTTCTTTGTACCAGGCATTGGCTTTTTCTATCGACCAAACCTTTGCAGGTTCAGCGTTTTTTTTTGTTTTTTGTGCAAAACCCAAGCTAATGTTAAAGCTCAAGACAGCAAGTAGCGCGTAGTTTTTTAAGTTCATATCGGTATATCTGATTTAGTTTTTATTACGGTTAGCAGGCGATGTTATACTCAACCCAGCTTTTACCGGAGTTCCAAAATTTGGTGTACCATCGGCATTCCAGCTAAATTTTTGGGCCCGGGGCGAGCGGAAACCTCCGCAGCCCTGGCCCGGTTTATCATTGGCGTGATATAGGATCCAATCTTCTTTTCCATCTGGCGATTTAAAAAATGAGTTATGGCCCGGTGCATAAACGCCATCTTTTGGCGATTGCTGAAAAACAGGCTGATCGGATTTTGTCCAGGATGCAGGGTCGAGCAGATTGCTTTTAGCCGAGGCGGAAAGCATACCCAAAGCATAAAAATCTGTCCAACAGCCACTGGCCGAATAAATGATAAATATTTTATCACCATGCGGCAAAAACTGAGGCCCTTCGTTTACATCCACGTGCGCTCCACCACCAAGGTCCCCGATTTTTTCCCAGCTAAATTTGGGTGTAGAAATCTTCACCCGTTTACCTTCTACTGTAAAGGGGTTTTTAAGTTTGGCGATGAAAATTTCCTGTTTGCCGTTTTCATCTCCCTCCCATCCAGACCAGATCATATACAACTGGCCTTTAAAATCGATCACATCTCCATCAATGGCCCACTTATCAGTCGGATCGGTAATTTTGCCTTTAAATACCCACTCGCCTTTCATCGGATCGGCCGAAGCATTTTCCAAAACGTACATGCGGTGGTTTTCGTTTCTCCCATCATCGGCTGCAAAATAAGCGTACCATTTACCCCTTAAAAACATCACTTCCGGCGCCCAGATTTCTTTACTGTACATGGTTCCTGCAGGTGCACGCCAAATGGTTTTCCGCTCCGCATCTTTTAAACCATCCAGAGTTTTGGTTTTCCAGAGATCTACACGGTTTCCGGTAGTATGGGTATAGTAATAATACCCATCTTTATAAAAGCTATATGGATCGGCACCCGATGGCAATAAAGGATTGGTAAATGTTTGTGCATGTAAACCTGTTACGTGTAACAGGCACAATGCGACAAACAGATATCTTATTTTCAAAGCATTCATTTTTAAATTCTTACGTCTTTTGTATTTTTTGATCTGCGACATTCCTTAATCCTTAAAAAAAGTGATTTCTTTTCTTAAATCGGCCTGTTTTTATCTCAATATTTCTACAAATGCAATCAATTAATCTTTGCTGCGCTTTGCATTAAAAACCGAAAACTTTCGGGATCGATCTGCATGCGAAAACTTCCATTTTTCTCTTTTATAAAGGCGGCTTTGATTATAGCCGTAGCTCTTGGCGATACTTTATGATTTGAATGATGGGTATGAAAAACATATTGTAATGCTCCGCTTTTATCCACAAAGAAATCGCCATGCCCGGTGCCGTTTATTTTCAATACCTTTTTACTGATAATCGGGTTGCCCTGATACTTTATCCATGGACCGGTAGCGGAGTTTGAGGTAGCATAACCCACGGCATAATCAGGATTTCTAAAATCATTAGCCGAATAAAAAAGATAGTAAAGATTTTCCTTTTTGATTACCGTTGGCCCTTCGGTTACCGGCCAATCGGTTTTCGCTGTATTTTCCCAGGCTGCTGTTCCTGATAAACAAAATTTTGTTGTTTCAGGGATTACATCAGAAAAATCAGCCTTCAGTTCTGTTACAAAAATCCTGTTGCCATGATCGAGTTTTACATGGTAGAGGTAGTTTTTTCCATCTGTATCGGTAAACACAAAGGGGTCGATCTGCTTGCCTGTACCTGAAATTGCTTTTAATTCTTTCTGGACAAAAGGCCCTGCTGGGCTATTACTATGCGCAATGGCAATCTGCTCATCGGCAGTATAAGCCATAAAATAAGTTTTGCCGCTTTTAAATACCTGCGGCGCCCAAAAACCCTTGCTTCCAAAGGAATCGCCCTTTTTTAATGCAAGTCCTTTATTTTTTCCGGTCGGTTTAGTCCAGTTTTTAAGGTCGCTGGATGAATAAACCAGGAAACCTTCATCGCTACTTGTGCCATATAAATAGTATACACCTTTATCTAAGAAAATGGTCGGATCGGCTAAATAAATGGTATCGTTTAGTTGCTTAGCAAAAACGTTTTTACCGATAGAAAATACAAATAAGCATAAAAAAAAGGCGAAAAGATATTTCATATAACGATGATTTGTTAAGGGTAAGATAGTGATTATTAATAATGCTTCGATTGATCGTCATTCCCTCCAAAGGAGTTCCTTTGGAACAACCTGATTGGGAATCTTAATGCCTAATGATTAGTTACATGTGCATTAAGATTAGCTTCGCTGAGCACTTCGTGGTTCCCGCCTGCGCGGGAATGACGAAACTTCAAAAATCCATTTAATTATAAATCTAACTTCTAAAACACCTTCCTTGGTTAAAAACTTATTTTGGTTACAGGTGTAAAAATCAGGTCGTCTACTCCTGCAATTTTGACCCCTATCCTCGCAAAAACATAATTTTGCGTAGGCACAATTGCAGGGATGTTTACACTCATACTTAAGTTATTCAGGTCAGCTATGGCTGCGCCTTTAAGTTCTTGTACCCCAATATTATTACCTCCATCGACAAACTGTGTTTTGTTGATATAAAGCGATACACTTTCTATATCTTTTGCATTGGCATCGGTAATGATTTTTTCCAGTTTGCAGAACCCGTTCACTTTACCAGATGCGGCGGTTAAACTAGCACCGCGGATCATGTAGTAAGGCATAACTTCTATATCCATCACTTTGTTACCGCTAATATTTACCGCTATGGTATCTTGTTTACCGGCTGCATTCTTTTTCCACAAAAACGGCCCCTGGTTTGGGGAGAAAACCAATTTATAGTTGCCATCAAATAACTTAGCCGAAAAATTACCATCCTGATTAACATATACGTTTAATGCGGAGTAGTTGCCAAAGCCAGATTGCCAAAGTTCGAAATTTACCTGGCGGTACTGCACATTGATTGCTTCGCCCTTATATACGATCCTTCCTGTAAAATCGGCCGCGGGTGCTTCATAATTATCCTTTTTACAAGCGGAGAATAACACGGCTATAATTGCCCCTATGATAAAATAAAATCTATTTTTCATGTCTATATCTGATTATTGATTAGGGTTTCTGATAATTTTTGGGTTGCCATTAAGTACATCCTGCCCGATTGAAGAATAATAATTGCCGATACGGAAACGATGTGCTGCAGTTACACGGCTGGGTTTAACCACCTTAAAAATATACTTTAAATGATTCGCATTGCCCGGGTTATAGTATTTATATGGCCACAAACCAAACACCTGTGTGCTGGTGCGTGTTGCGCTACCAATATTGCTGGCATTGGTAAAATCAGCAACCGACATATTGCTGCCGTTCCATACCTTATCGGCCAGTCTCCAACGTTTCATATCCCAAAGCTGATGTCCTTCAAAGGCGAATTCTACTTTGCGTTCGTGTACAATCCGGTCGAAAGTAATATCGGCCGGACTTAGTGCTGTGGTTAATCCTGCACGGTCTCTTACCGGTTTAATATAATTGGCTGCAGTAGCTGCATCGCCCAATTCAAAGGCAGCTTCGGCAGCATTTAACAATACCTCGGCATAACGGTAGCGGATCCACCATACATCGCTTCGGGTACCAATCTGACCTGAGCCTGTAGCCGGATCTAAATATTTACGCACATAAAATCCAGATTGTGCGCTGAATTCAAGTCCATCAACAGGACCATCACCGCCCACTACCTGCACCGAACCTGGGTTACCGGGAAGTACATTGCTTTTACTTTGCGCAAAATTGTCGCCCGTTATAATTGTACCATTGGCCAATTGATAGCCCGCCCAGATATCAACCGTTTTACCCTTAAATTGTGTTCCGGGAAGAATTACCGTACCAGCTAAACGTGCATCGCGGCCAGCAAAAATATCGGTGATACTGGTGTAATAAACCGGGTTTCCGCTGCCATCAACAGCAGCTAAAGAGGCATAGGTATTATCTAGCTTTTCGAAAGACTGCACCAGATTTAACGAAGGGTTTAACCTTCCTCCCTGTGCTTCTTCGGCAGAAGAGCGCGGTTGGTTATCGATTGTAAAACCATGAACTTTATTGGTTTTCAATTTAAAATCTTTAGCAAATATTACCTCCGGATTACTGCCTTTATCGGTAAAAAGGGCTGCAAAATTTTCAGACAAATTTGGGTTCTTTTTGTAAAGCGAATATTTCCCACCATCGATAATTTCTTTCGCGGCATTTAAAGCTTTGGTAAAATAACCGTTAGCCATTGCGGTAGGAATGCCAACCTCTCCACCTGGAAGGGTTAATTGGGCATTGCTATATTTGGCAATAGAACCTGCATAAAGCGCAGCTCTCGATTCCATGGCCAGGGCCGCAGCTTTTGTAGCCCTGCTTTGAATAGTAGCATTATCTGGAAGTATAATTTTAACGGCTTCCAATTCGGCAATCACAAAATCATAAATTTCAGATTCCTTTGCCCTTGGATATTGCAGGTAACTTGGATCTCCGCTATAATCATAAGCCAGGGGAATAGTAATCAGCGGAACACCGCCCATTCTTTTTACCATCTCGAAATAAACACCGGCCCTGATAAAACGCGCTTCAGCTAAAAAACGGTCGCGGTCTTCGGCTTTTAGCGCTGTAGCTTCCTGCCCACGTTTAATAAACAGATTCAGGTCGTTTATCAGCCTGTAAACGCCCATATCCCAGTATCTCCATGCGTCGTATCCATATTCCAGGTTCTGGTGGCGACCATAATCGCCGCCTGCTGAAGCAAAACCTTCATCAAAATCGGCAAATAACCACCATGATTCGATACGCTGAAAATCAGGGAAACGATCGTACAGATCGCCAACCACAGTAAGTACCAGGTTAGGGTCTTTCCACACTGCATCAATGGGCAGGGTACTGGTTGGCTGTTTATCCAAAAATTCGGAATCTTTTTTACACGACTGCGCAAAACTTAAACATGCAATGGCAGCAAATGTGTATATATATTTTTTCATTTGATTAGTCTTTTTCATGTTATAGCGATAATTTAAGACCTATGTTAAAGAACTTGTTCTGTGGATATTGCAATCCATTATCATCTGCAATTTCAGGATCTACACCATATTCTTTCAGGTTATCGATAGAGAACAGGTTATATCCGTTTACATATACCCTTGCATTCTGGATCTTGATTTTTTCTGCCCATCTTTTTGGCAAGGTATAACCAATTTCGAGTGTACGTGCCCTTAGGTACCTCACATTGTGCAACCAGAAAGTTGAGTTTCTGGTGTTGTTACTATGGTCGCGGTCATTAAAACGGATTGCAGGATATTTACCAGCCACCCATTGACTGTTCAGGTCGTAAAGATTAGTACGGTGCCAACTGTCATCAGCAAAATTTTGTAGCAAAGCGCCTCCGTTCTGGAATGCCCAGCGCTGCTCCCAGTTCTGGTTCCAGGAGTACATGGCACCACCAGAAAAATCTGCAGTGAAATCGAAGTTTTTATAAGAGCCGCCAATGGTAAATCCAAAACCAACATTTGGTTGTCCCGCTGTGGTATAACCTATCGGTCTTTCATCTAAACCATCAATAATCCCATCGCCATTCTGATCCTTGTAAATTAAATCGCCAGGCAATAAAGAGCGGTTGCCTTTTCCATCGATGTTAACTTTGTAATTATTGATCTCGTCGATGCTCTGAAATTGTCCTGTTACCTCGTAGCCCCAAAAAATATCGGCATATCTATCCGTGTCATTACTTCTGTAATTCTCCCATGAGTTGCCAAAACGTGGCTTATATCTTTCTAAAATTTTCTTTCTGCTAATGGAAATGTTTCCGCCAACATTGTAGTTAAACTCACCAATTTTATCTCTGTAGTTTAAGGAGAATTCACCTCCAAACTGTGCATCGCTCTCCAGGTTTTCATAATTTAAAGGGTATCCCAGTTCAATCGGCACAATTACATCGTTTTTAATGGCCGGTAAACCAGAACGTTTTCTATAAAAATAATCTGCCGTTCCGGAAAGTTTACTGCCGAACATCGTAAAATCCAGACCGATATCGGTAATTTTGCTAGTAAACCAGCTTAGGTTATCGATGATCGGACCTTTATCTCTTGAGGTGGTGATGTTTTTCCCATCCAATATCACACTGCCCTTATTGTAGTCATAGCCTGGGATATAAGCAAAAGCATCAATAACCTTCACATCATCATCCCCAAGCTGTCCATAAGAAGCGCGCAATTTCAGATCGTTTAAAATATTGCTTTCGCCCAAAAGCGATTTCATAAATTTCTCCTGCGTAATTCTCCACCCTATAGATGCTGAAGGGAAATAACCCACGCGCCTATCTGGTGCAAACTTCCAGGAGGCGTCTCTACGGCCGGATAACTCTAAATAATATTTGTTATCGTAGTTGTAATTTACCCTAGCCACATAACCAACGCGGGCCTCTTCATTCTGTGTGTCTGCAAAATCCTGCCCGTCCATATCGGCAAACTGCAGCACAGGCAAAATATTAGTCTGTGGTACAGCGTGTTGAAAGGTATAGGTCCTAAAGCGGTCTAAACGCTCAGCTACTAAAACGCCACCTACGGTATGTTTACCAAAAGTGCGGTTATAATTGGCCTGAAGCTGATAGGTATTGGTGTATACTTTTTCGTTTCTACGCTCTCTATAAGGGTTTGAACTGCCTACTTTTTCTTCATAAATGCCCGTTTCCGGATGATAGGTATACACATTATAGGTATACTCATGTCCATTGATTACGTTATCGGCAATGTAATAAGAATATAAACCTTTTATCTCCAAACCTTTTATAGGCGTTTCATAAGAGGCAGATAAATTGGTCTGTAAAACCCTCCAGTCTGATTTCCAGTAACCGCTTAAAGCTTTACTCTGTACAGCGAACTGCTCCGTATTGTGCCCGATATCGTTCGGGTAATTCGGATTGCCATTGGCATAAGCCTGCTCAGTAGGTCTGTTTCTCAATAAGGCAAAACGGGCAGCCCAATAATCATCTCCCCCCGGTACACCTGGCTGATCGCGGCTTTCGATACGGCCATTGATGAGCATACCCACCTTAAAGCGGTCGGTTATTTTAGCTTCGATATTACTCTGGATATTGGTCCGGTTAAATTCGAATTCCCTTGCTGTTCCATATACGCCTTTCTGATCTAAACGGGTAGCAGAAAAGTAATAGTTTACCCTGTCACTTCCACCCGAAGCACTTAGGTTTACTGAAGTTTGGGGCGCGTTAGGTGCAATAATGATATCCTTCCAGTTCTGGCTTTGGTAGCCATATTCTGTACCTGCTTTCCATTTATCGAGTTCGGCCTGGGTAATGCTGGTTGCGCCGTTTTGGTTCATTTCTGCAGTAGCCTGTCCCACTTTCCATTGGTAAGCATTGGTCGTTTCCGGGAAACGCACCCAGTTCTGCCAGCCTGTGTAAGCATCAACGCTAAAAGTATTGCGGGTACTGTTTTTTCCCCTTTTTGTGGTAACTAAAATTACACCGTTTGCTGCCCTGCTACCATAAATAGCAGCCGATGCATCTTTAAGCACACTGATACTTTCGATATCGTTAGGCGAAATATTATTGAACTGGCCAGCATCCTGTTGAATACCATCGATAACATAAAGCGGGTTACCCATGTTACGGATCTGGATATTGGCGCTCGCACCTGGTCTTCCGTCAGGCATCCTGAAAGATACACCTGGCAACTTTCCGGCCAAGCCTGTACTTACGGTAGAACCGCCATGCACTTTTTCAAGATCTTTGCTGCTGATTGATGAAATGGCGCCCGTAATGGCTTCCTTTTTCTGTGTATTGTAGCCTACCACAATAACCTCTGACAGATCATTGTTAGATGGCTTAAGGCTAACATTGATTTGCGTACGGCCAGCTAATGCAACTTCCTGATTGGCATAGCCCACATAAATAAAGATCAGGGTAGCATTTTTATCGCTTACCTGAATTTTGAATTTTCCATTGCCATCGGTAGTTACTCCTGTGTTTGTACCCTTAACTTTAATACTGGCACCAACAACCGTTTCGCCCTTTTCGTCGGTAACTGTTCCGGTAACAGCTGTTTGCTCCTGGGCACTGAGCTGAAAGGAAAGTAAGATTAAGGTGATGGAAGTAAAAATAGCGGAGAGGGTTTTGCGTTTCAAAAACATTTTTTGAAGCGGATACCAATCCAGGCAGACAAAGCCACCATAAGAGAATAAACTTCTTTTCATATTAGGTTAGGGATTTGGTTAGTTAAAGAGCTAAATGGATTTAGTTCTATTTAATTCTTATCCAAAGATTCGGTTTTTAGCTTTTCAGAGGGATACGCATTTGTATCAATCTTTCTTCATTTTGTCTCGATTTGTATTTGAGGAGTCTGCTTAGCCACGGAAACTCAGAAACACGAAAAATGCCGCTCATTATTTCATCCTGAGTTTAGCTCAGGACCTTAAGCAACAGTTTTTTGGAAACGATGGGGCTGGCACATTTCGGTTAGGGAAGCCCTGCTATCACTTCAAGTCCTCTCCCGATAGAAAAAATCGGGATCCGGGCTTTACGTTTTATCAGGTTTATTTAACACGGGCCTGTAGTGCTATAGAAGTCAGACTTTCCAGATTTTGTACGCCGGGTTTTTGCGTTAGGGATTGTAAGGGTTCAGTACCGATCCTTCATCGGTACCGAAGCGCAGCGCAGCCCTGAAAAGGTACTGTCTTCAAAAGCAAATAAAAGTTGATAAAAATTTAGCTTTTGAGAAGCATTAATTTAAATGCCTTCCATTTGTAAAACAGCACAATACTTTACCTTTGTTTTAGT